>Ga0082212_10003819_pt1 | contig 21185 bp, 11 predicted proteins | sample TergutNt197P3_FD_71548 | JGI IMG/M metagenome (GOLD analysis project Ga0082212, IMG submission 71548) | Neocapritermes taracua P3 segment gut microbial communities from Petit-Saut dam, French Guiana - Nt197 P3 | ecosystem: Host-associated > Arthropoda: Insects > Digestive system > Gut ... | reverse complement strand
TCCTCCGCCGGGTCCAATTTGTTGTGGCCCAGGAGGTGGCGGTGATGGTGGTTGGGGTTATGGTGGCGGCGGAACCATCATATCTGTTCCTCTCGATTGCCAGTCCTGTTTTCCGGATTTTGCCGCGGCAGTCATTGGTTGCATGGGACCTGTGGGCAACGCCTTTGCCTGCGGCTATGGTATTACATCCAGCGGTGGCAGCGCCAAAAGCATAGCGATGTGTTTGCTTGGTTTTACCAATATAGGATGCGCTCTCGGACTGATTGATGTGATGACGTCTTGCGCACCGCCACCACCGCCGCCGCCGCCGCCACCACCACCTCCTCCTCCATGGTGGCCGGATGATGACGACAACGATGACTCCAAATCATCTAATGCAATAAAACGGGCATCAGACTTAATAATTCCGGGCACAAAACCTTTTCCGCCTAATTTAGTGCAACCATACACTAACTTATGGATGATTCAACATTGTATCAATGCCGGAAATGATTGGCTAAATGAAATGTTTGGCAGTGTTTCCATCGTTGCAGACCCTAACTTTGCTGATTTTTTGGATATTCTTCATGAAATTGACGAGGAAGTGCAGATTCCGTTAGATTTATTGCCTCATTTGTACAACACAGGAATAGATCAGGATTATATTGATGCGTTTGTCGCCCGATGGAATGTCAGTATGGAAGCATGGGCAAAAAAAGTATATGTTCCCAATGAGGAATATCCCGATATCATCAATAAGAGAACTTTGTTTAACTGTCTTTACGTTATTGAGGCAGTGACTGATTATGCAATTGAGTGCGATTTTTTATCGGTTGACGAAATGTTAAGAAGCGCGGCGGAAGCCGTAGAAATACACATTGGATTTAACCCTGCCGACCCCGACGACTGGAACCGCGGAAATGCCGTTTGCGCTTCGGTAACGCTTCAAATCGACCAAAAATTGGTGATGACCCGCGAAGCCTTCCGTGGTACGCTCACCATCAACAACGGTCACGAAAGTTTGCCTATGGAGGATATTCTTCTTCAATTAACCGTTAAAGATATAGACGGCGTGGATTGCAGTCATCTTTTCCAGATTGTGTCGCCCGAAAACGCGCAAAGTTTGACGGGAGGACTTACGGCAGTGGACGGAACGGGCGAATTGGCAGGCAAAACAACAGGTTCGGTCACCGTATTGTTCATTCCCACAAAGAACGCCGCGCCGGAATGGGCGCAAATGTATCGCTTTGGCGGAAAACTGACCTATCTCGACCCCTTTACCGGCGAAATGAACAACATCCAACTGATGCCCGTAGAATTGGAAGTACACCCAAGTCCCGACCTGTACATCCATTATTTTATGGAGCGCAACATCTTCGGCGACGACCCGCTGACCCCCGACGTCATTGAACCCGTCATTCCTGCCGAACTTGCCGTGTTGATTGACAATCGCGGCTACGGAGAAGCAAAAAAGGTAACCATCGAATCGGCGCAACCTGTCATTATCGAAAATGAAAAGGGATTGGAAATTGATTTCAAACTCATCAGTTCCAATTTCAACGGACAACCGCAACAGATGGGATTGACCAACATCAATTTTGGCAATATACAGCCGCACAGTCAGGCTTTGGGACAGTGGTGGCTCACCAGCAGTCTGATGGGGCATTTCTACTCGCTCGAAGCCCGCGTCACCCACCTGAACAGTTACGGAAACCCCGATTTGAGCCTCATCAGCGATGTGACAATCCACCCGTTAATCCGCAGCATAAAGGGTTACAGTGCGCCATACAACGGCGTTACCGGATTTTTGGTTGATGATATACCCGATACCCGCAGCCTTCCCGACGCCATCTGGTTTGCCGACGGAACGTACACGACGGTACAGGCTGCCGTGAACGTTTCTACCGAAGGCGTGTTAAGCCCTGCTAACAAAACGGCTATATTAACCGTGCAAACCGCCTCGGCAGGATGGAGTTACGGCAACGTCGTCGACCCGGGACGCGGATTATATCAGTTAGTGAGCGTTACCCGCGAAGACGGACAAAACATCCCGTTGAATAACGTGTGGCAAACGCATGTCACCATGCTCGACCACAGAGTGCCGCGCTACGAAAACATCCTGCATATTGCCGATACTCTTGCAATGGCTTCGCTGACGCGATACACGCTGCTTTACGAAGATGCGCCCGAAGCAAATCTGCATATATTAGCCATAAACGGCGTACCTGCCGAGTCAGCGACGACGCCTGTTGAGAAATTGGAAGTAGTCTTCAACAAACCCGTCAAAGAAGGCACGTTCAACTGGATGGCGCTTGACCTTTACCGCTCCGGAAGCGATAACCTGATAACATCTGCCGTGAAGGTTACGAAAAAGGACGAGATGATTTGGGAAATCGATCTCTCGGCTGTAACCGCAAAGTCGGGACAATATACCCTGACGGTGCATCCCGACGGTATTCTTGATTTGAACAGCCAACCCTGTCAACGCGCGGCGCAGGTAACATGGGTGCAGATATTGTCGCAAAATGTAACCACCGAGCGCCACGCCATCTGCGAAGACGAAGTATATAATTTCCACGGTCAGATGCTCTATGAGGCGGGCGAATATTACCACGTTGAATACGACGGTGAAACGGAAAACATCATCCAACTCGAATTGACGGTGCATCTGCGACCCGCAGTATCGCTCGGCGACAACCGCACGGTACAGGGCTTGTCGGTCGAATTGGACGCTGGCGAAGGATTTGCATCGTACTTGTGGAGTACCGGCGCAACCACGCAAAAAATAACTGTGAGCGGCGCCAATGGGGAGACTGTAACCGTCTCGGTAACAGTGACCAATGCGCAGAGTTGCCCGGCTACGGCAAGCGTTGCTATTACTTTTGAAGCCTCCGGCGGTGAAGTCATCGTGGAAGAACATTCCATCTGCGAAGGCGAAACGTATCCGTTCTATGGCGAACAACTTCAAACGGCAGGAACGTATTACCATACCGAAGGGAATACCACTATCCAACTTGAGTTGACGGTACATCCGCTTCCCGAAGTATCGCTCGGAAACGACCGAACGGTACAGGGCTTATCGGTAGAATTGGATGCTGGCGCAGGATTTACTTCCTATTTGTGGAGCTCCGGCGCAACTGCCCAAAAAGCCACAATAACCGGCGCCGACGGCGAAACTGTAACCGTTTCCGTCACGGTGACCAATGCGCAGGGCTGCCCCGCTACGGCAAGCGTTGCTGTCACTTTCGAGGCGACCGCCGTCATCACAAAATATATGGTCACGTTCGATACGCAGGGCGGAAGCGTGATTCTTCCGCAGCAAGTGGAGGAAGGCGGCAAGGTAACACGTCCCGCTCCAGACCCCGTGTACGTCGGCTTCATTTTCGACGGCTGGTACAAGGAAGCGTCATGCGTCAATGCATGGAATTTTGATACGGAAATAGTCGCCACCGACCTAACGCTGTATGCGAAATGGAACAAGGTAACCGGCATATCCGAAACGGAACGGTTAGACGCGTTGGTTTATCCCAACCCGGTGCAATCTGGAAAAACATTCTATATTCGTATAGAATCCGGAACCGAACGCTCAACGATGGTAGAGATATTCAACGAAGCAGGACAGTTACATTCCAAAAGCATGGAAACCGCCGAAACCATTCGTTTGACGGCGCCCCGTGCGGCTGGTTCCTATTTTGTCCGTATTACCAACGGTAAGAGGACTCAGACGTATCAATTGATAGTGGAATAAGGGATTAAATTTTTCTGAAATTTTCTTGTTCCATTCTTAAATCCGCAAAGTTGAAATTTTCGGTTTTGTACGCAAAACTGATTTTTCATTTTTCTTTTCCAAAAGAAATGGGTTACTTTGCGCCAATTTTTTTTGGCGTTATCAGTAAAACCTGTAATGGAACAAAATTTAGTCATAGTAGAATCGCCCGCAAAGGCTAAGACCATCGAGAAATTCTTGGGTAAGGAATATCTTGTGAAGTCGAGTTTCGGGCATGTGCGCGATTTGGAAAAGAAAGGTCTCGGCGTGGACATCGGACGTAATTTCCAACCGCAGTATGTCATTTCGGAAGGCAAGGGAAGCGTGGTTTCCGAGTTGAAAAAATTGGCCAGACAAGCCCAAACGGTATGGCTTGCTTCCGATGAAGACCGCGAAGGGGAAGCCATCGCATGGCATCTGTCCGAAGTGCTTGATTTAAAGAAAGCCGGCACCAAACGTATCGTTTTCAACGAAATCACCAAGGAAGCGATCCTGAATGCGGTGAAAAATCCGCGCGACATCGACAAAAACTTGGTGGACGCACAGCAGGCGCGCCGCGTGCTCGACCGTCTGGTGGGGTTTGAGCTGTCGCCCGTGCTTTGGAAAAAGGTCAGGCCGGCATTGTCGGCGGGGCGCGTACAGTCGGTGGCGGTGCGGCTGCTGGTGGAACGCGAGCGCGAAATACACGATTTCAAAAGCCACTCGTCGTTTAAGGTTACGGGTAAATTCCCTGTTTCCGAAAAGGATAAAAAGTCCGTCCTTCATGCCGAACTGAACAAACGCTTCGATACCGCTAAGGAAACCGTTGAGTTCCTCGAACGCTGCAAACCGGCTCAATACCAGGTGACCGACGTGACCACCAAACCCGCGAAAAAATCGCCCGCGCCGCCGTTCACCACATCCACCCTGCAACAGGAGGCAAGTCGCAAATTGGGCTTTTCGGTGGCGCAAACCATGTCGGTAGCGCAAAAACTTTACGAAGCAGGGAAAATCACGTATATGCGTACCGACTCGGTGAACCTGTCGGATATGGCGATTGGTATGGCCAAAAAGGTAATCACCGTTGAGTTTGGCGCGCCATATTCGCAAAGCCGTCAGTACAAAACCAAAACCAAAGGAGCGCAGGAAGCGCACGAAGCCATCCGCCCCACCTACATGGATAAACCGGACGTGACGGGCACGGCGCAGGAAAAACGTCTGTACGAACTGATATGGAAACGTACCGTAGCCTCGCAGATGAGCGACGCGCAATTGGAAAAAACCACCGTCACTATTGACATTTCCACCACGCCCGAAAAATTCGTGGCAACGGGCGAAGTGATCAAATTCGACGGATTCCTTAAATTGTATATAGAATCGCAGGACGACGAGAACGAAGAAGAAAAAGGCGCGTTGCTGCCGCCCATCAGCAAGGGACAGAACCTTGCAGCCGACGAAATCACGGCTACCCAACGTTTCACGCATCATCCGCCGCGCTACACGGAGGCTACCTTAGTGAAAAAACTTGAAGAACTCGGTATCGGACGTCCGTCTACGTATGCGCCTACCATTTCCACCATCCTGAACCGCGGCTACGTGGTAAAAGAGGACAAACCGGGGATGGAACGCGAATATGCCGTTTATACATTATATAATAATGGTAACCTGAAGGAAGAAATCAAAACCGAAAGCACGGGAGCGGAAAAAGCAAAACTCTTTCCAAGCGATATAGGCATGATTGTGAATGATTTCCTGATTGACCATTTCACCGATATTTTAGATTACAATTTCACGGCGTCGGTTGAAAAAGAATTTGACGAAATAGCCGAAGGCAATCTGAACTGGACAAAAATGATCGACAAGTTCTACCGTCCGTTCCACGACAAGGTGGACGTTACCGTCAAAACGTCGGAACGTTCGGTGGGCGAACGCAAACTCGGCGTCGATCCCGAATCGGGGAAACCCGTTGTGGCGAAAATCGGAAAATTCGGTCCGTTGGTGCAGATCGGCGAGGTGTCGGACGAGGACAAGCCGCGTTTTGCCGGACTGTTGAAAGACCAGCGCCTCGAAACCATCACGCTCGAGGAAGCGCTCGAACTGTTCAAACTCCCACGCAAACTCGGACAGTACGAAGGAAAAGAAATTACGGCAGCCGTAGGACGTTTCGGGCCTTATCTGCTGCACAACAGCAAGTTCTATTCGCTGAAACCCGCAACGGACAATCCGCTCACGGTGACGCTCGCCCGCGCCGCCGAACTCATTGAAGCCAAACGCGAAGCCGACCGTAACAAGGTCATCAAAACTTTCGACAAGGAACCTGAACTCCGGATTTTGAACGGCCGCTGGGGCCCCTACATTTCCTACAAAAAGGAAAATTACAAGATGCCAAAAAAGCAGGATCCGGCGGCGCTTACTTTGGACGATTGCCTGAAAATCATCAGCGAAAGCGCCGGTAAGCCGTCCAAAAACACCCGTAAAAAAGCGAAGAAATGAATCTTGCCAATTATCTGATACCGGCAGTTGGCAACGCCGGCAAGCAAGGAAGTTTCGGCGACGCCGTTGTCGCATATCAAGGGGAGCCCGATTTCAAAATACCCGCCTCAACCAAAGTCGCCATCATTGGCGCGCCCGAAGATCGTTTCACCGACGGCGCGGGCGAAATCAAATCGCCGGGCGTCATCCGCAGGCAACTGTATGCGTTGTCGGCAGGTTCGCAGGGAACGGTAGTCGATCTGGGCAATCTGCGTACAGGAAAAACCCTCGCGGATACCTATTACGGGCTAAGCGAAATCATATCAGAACTTTACGAAAAAGGTACCGTTGTCCTGCTTATCGGCGGAAGCATGGATGTGTTCTATGGGAATTACCTGGCGGTGGAAGGACAAAAAATCACCCTGACGAACGTCGCTCCCCGTCTCAGGTTTCCTGAACGCGGCAATGAAAAACATCCGTTGAACACGCTCGTATTTGAACCTCACCCCCTGCCCCTCTCCGAAGAAGAGGGGTGTAGTACCGTTTCTCCCCTCTCCTTCGGAGAGGGGCAGGGGGTGAGGTTTCATATCTGTAATCTCGGCTATCAATCGTATTATGTGTCGCAACAGGATTTGGATTATTTCAGCGACCGGCATTTCGAAGCATACCGGTTGGGCGAGGTCAGGGAAGGGAATCTGCGGACGAGCGAACCGGTGATTCGCGATACCGATTTGCTGGCTGTCAGTATGGATGCGGTCAAATATTCGGATGCGCCCGCTGCATCGAATCCTTCGCCCAACGGGTTCACCGGCGAGGAAATCTGTCAGGTAACCTTCTTTGCAGGATTAAGTCATCGCTGCCGGTCGCTGGGAATATTCGACATGATTCCGCAAAACGATCAGCAGGACATTACTGCTAAGCTAGCGGCTCAAATGGCATGGTATTTCGTTGAAGGCGTTAAAAGACGCAACCCTGACAATCCGAAAGACCATATTCAGAACTTCAAAAAGTATCTCATTTATTTCGATCAGTTACACCACAATCTGTGTTTTTTAAAAAACAATCAGACAGAACGCTGGTGGATGGAAGTACCGTCGGTATCCAACAGCGACGATAGCCTCGTGATTTCCTGTACGCAGGAAGATTACGTAAAGGCCGCCGAACAGGAAATCCCCGACCGCTGGTGGAAAACGTACCAGAGAATAAATTGTTGAATAAATTGTCAAATGTTGTAATGTGTTTATTTTTAGAATAAAAAAAATCATTATTTAAAAAAAATAAAAAAAATCAATAAAAAATGAAACAATTTGTGCCAATAATCAGTATAAGGTAAATGATGAAGTGTAAACAAATTTTTTTAAAAGCATTTTGTTCGTAAACAATATTTTTAATAATTTTACGTTTTTTTTTGTAAAGTCAGATTTCATTACATCAAAATTCAATAAAAGTAAGAATTGTAATAGAGGAATGAGGGGATTGCTAATAGGTCTTTTGTGCGGCTTTATCGTGGTTTTTGAAACCATTGCGCAGCAGGATCCGCAGTACAGCCAGTATATGTTCAATCAGATGGTTGTAAATCCCGGATATGCAGGCAGTCACGACGCTATATGCGCTTCGGTTGTTCATCGCCAGCAATGGGCTGGAATTGAAGGAGCGCCGACAATATCTGTTTTGACCGCCCATGCGCCGTTCAGGTTGTTTAACGCCAGCCACGGAGTTGGACTTACCGTCATGAGCGACCAGTATGGTTTTTTTCAGGATGTGAGCGCAGGTTTGGCGTATGCTTTCCGATTACCGCTTGGCCCGGGCAAACTTGGAATCGGCGTTAACGGGATGTTTCTCAACAAGGCGTTGAAAGCCAAATGGTATATTCCTAATGGAGATGCCATAAATGACGAAGCAATACCCGGAGAAAACGAAAGCGTGATGGGATTTGATATGGGTGTGGGAGTTTACTACCGCGCCGAAAAAGTGTATCTGGGATTATCATCAACGCATGTACTTGAGCCCGATTTGCGCTACGAAAAGGATAAGTCGCATTTCCCGATGAAAAGGCATTACCATGCGATGGCGGGTTGTCTGCTTCCGCTGAACAATCCTGCGTGGGAAATAGCGCCCTCATTGATGGCTTACTCCGACGGCGTCTCATCCCAGTTCACCGCCAACGTGAACGTCATGTACAATAAAAAAATCTGGGGCGGAATGGGATACAGGCTGGGCGATGCGGTAATTGCCATGATCGGCGTCGATCTGTTCAACGGACTGAAAGTAGGATATGCGTTCGATTACACATACACCGGTCTGCATCAGTATTTTTCGGCAGGCGGCTCACATGAAGTAATGGTAGGTTATTGTTTCAGTTTGGTTAAGGAAAAAATTGTTAAAAAATATAAAAGTGTCAGGTATTTATAATCAATCAAATCATCAATCAAGGAAAGTGTTAATATTCAATTATATGAAGCGGATAATTCCTTTAAGTTTTCTTTTTTTAGTTATCATTCTCTCAGGGTGCGGCAACAGTACCAGCGGAGAATTGACCGGAGTACAGGGGCGCGGGAAATACTACGAACCCGACCCGCATAGAATGCAGTTTATTCCGGCAGGCTCGTTCACAACCGGACAGGGCGATCAGGCGGTAGACTGGGCGCAAAATACCATGCCGAAGACCATCACTATCGATGCTTTTTGGATGGATGAAACGGAAATCACCAACAACCAGTACCGTCAGTTTGTATATTGGGTAATAGATTCCACCAAGCGTCGTACTCTGGCTAAAGCCGGTATAGACAAGTTTCTGCTGGAAGGCGACAGTTATGACGCGCTCGACGAGGATCATCGTCCGTTGAACTGGAAAACCAAGATCGATACCCGTAAAAACGAAGATCAGAAAGAAGCGTTGGAAGAACTGTATCTTCCTGAGCATGAGCGTTTTTATGGACGAAAAGAAATCGATACACGGAAATTGTATTACGAATATCAATGGGTAGACATGCATCAGGCTGCCAACCCGCGTAACAGATATGATTTCGTGAAGAAGCAGTACAATGAGGGGGCGTTCGCATTTAACGCATTGGGTGAAAAGGCGGAAGTGAAAGACCGTTCGTCCTTTATCATGCGCGACATTGTGCCGGTCTATCCTGATACGCTGGTTTGGATCAGCGATTTTTCATACTCGTATAATGAGCCGATGACCAACATGTACTTCTGGCATGTGGCTTACGATAACTATCCGGTGGTAGGGGTGAACTGGCATCAGGCAAGGGCGTTCTGCGCGTGGCGTACAGAATTGCTGAACAACGCACTGGCTGCCGCAAGGGATCCTCATGTGCACAAATACAGCCTTCCTACCGAAAGCGAATGGGAATGGGCGGCACGTGGCGGCCTATCCAACAACAAATATCCGTGGGGCGGCCCGTATACCCGCAATAACCAGGGATGTTTCTTAGCGAACTTCAAGCCGTTGCGTGGAAATTACGGCGACGACGGCGGCGTGCGCACAGTACGCGTCGCTACTTACGAACCCAACGATTATGGTTTGTACGACATGTCCGGCAATGTGGCCGAATGGTGCCTCGACGCTTACGACGAATCGGCGAACCGTTTCACGCACGATTTGAATCCCATTTACGAATACAACGCCCGCCGCGACGAACCCGCCGTTATGAAACGAAAAGTAGTCAGGGGCGGTTCGTGGAAGGATACCGAGTATTATCTTCAGGTGAGCACGCGCACTTATGAATACCAGGATACCGCAACAACTTATATCGGGTTCAGGTGCGTGCGTCCGTATTTAGGAAATTCATCAAAATAAATCAGTAATAAAGTAAATTTTCAAATAAACATTAAAACAAATTAGTATTATGGGTCTTGCAGAGTTAACACAAAGTTCCGGTTGGAAAAAGTTTATGGCCAAATTGTATGGTTGGGGTGCATCGGTGGTAATTATTGGCGCCTTGTTTAAAATCATGCACTATCCGGGCGCAAATATCATGCTTCCGATAGGGTTGGGCATCGAAGCGATCATCTTCTTCTTTTCGGCTTTTGAGCCGTTGCACGAAGAGTTGGACTGGACGCTGGTATATCCCGAATTAGCCGGTATGACCGATCCTGACGAGTTGGACAGCATGAAGGAATTGTCGAGAAATACAGGCGCTTTAGAAAGGTTTGAAGACCTGATGGGCGGTTTGGGTGGAATTGACCCGACAGTGGTTAAAAATTTGTCTACTTCATTCGACAAGTTGAATGTAACCGCAGCCGGTCTGTCCGACGTTTCGCAGGCAACCGCCGTTACCAACAAATACGTTGAGAACGTTGGCGCGGCAGCCGATTCGGTTGGCGCTCTGTCTTCAACTTTTCAGCAAACAGCGTCGGGGTTGCAGCAAACGGCAGCCGCCATTACCAGTTCATCGTCGGCAGTGAACGCTGTGGGCGAAACCAGCAGAGGTTATGCCTCGCAATTGGAAGGCATGAACAAAAATATTGCCGCCCTCAACGCTGTATACGAACTGCAATTGCGCAGCACCAACGAACAAATGCAAAAATCGCAGGCTGTATACGGCGGCATGGAAAAAATGCTGACCGACCTGCAGTCGTCGGTTGAAGAAACCCACCGTTACCGCGAGCAGATGTTCAACCTGAACCGTAACCTTGCCAACCTGAATACCATCTATGGTAACATGCTGTCGGCAATGAATGTAAGGGGTTAAATAAATCATAAATCATAAACTAAACCATATAGAAAATGGGTCACGGTAAAGAAACACCGAGGCAAAAGATGATCGGGATGATGTACTTGGTACTGACCGCCATGTTGGCGCTCAACGTGTCGGCTGACATCCTCAATGCTTTTGTCCTCGTAGACAACGGGTTGGTGAAAACAACCGCAAATTTCGTAGCAAAAAATGAATCGGCTTACGGCGTTTTTGATGCACAAATGGAAAAAAGCGCCGCAAAAGTGGGGCCTTTTCGCAACAAAGCATACAGCGTGAAAGATATGGCCGACGAGTTGGCGTACTATATCCAGGAATTGAAGGTGGAAATCATCAAATATTGCGATGGAGTGAATGCTCCGGCGCTCGTTAAACCTGTCGAATGGCTGATAGGTGAAAAAAGGGAGAAAAAATCAACCTACGAAATTGATGACGCTTTGATTAAAGCCAAGGACAATTTGGATAAGGCTGCCGAAATCATGATTGTCAAGAAAAAAGGCGAAGATTTAAAGAAAAAAATAGAAGATTTTAGAGATCACCTTCTTTCATTGACCGACAATCCTTCAGTACAACAAGGTATCAGGGAATCGCTGAATACTGATGAGATGAAAGATAGCAACGGCACAACATTAAGTTGGGAAACAGGTCATTTTGAACATCATCCGATGGTGGCTGCTATTACCATGCTGTCGAAAATACAGAGCGACGTGCGTAATGCCGAAGCCGACATCATCAATAATTTGCTGGCTCAGATCGGCGCAAGCGATACTAAGGTGAACAAGATGGAGGCCATTATCAAGCCCAAGTCGAATTACGTCATGAAAGGCGGCGAATTTGAAGCGCAGATCATCCTTGCCGCTTACGACAGTATGCAAAAGCCCAGAATCATGCTCGGCCCCTACCGGAGAACAGCCGCCGGTTTGGAAATGGTTGGCGAAGGCAGGGAATTAAAGTACGATGCCAAGGCTATATACCGGAGCGCGGCAACTACTGTGGGAAACTTCACAGTGCAAGGTTTGTTGCAGGTATTGGCTCCCGATGGAACGACGAACAGTTATCCGTTCAATACCGAATATCAGGTTGGCGAACCCCAGGCTGTTATTTCGGCTACCAAAATGAATGTGCTGTATGTGGGCGTTGAAAATCCCATCAGTATTGTGGCGGCGGGTGTTCCTGCCAGCGCGGTAACTGCCAGAATGACCAACGGTACGTTGGATAAATCAGGCAATGAATGGATTGCAAAACCAACTACTCCCGGTACGAAAGCGATAGTTACAGTAATGGCAAAAGTTGATGGTAAAGATCAAAAAATGGGTGAAATGGAATATCGTGTGAAATCGGTGCCTAACCCGACGCCCACAGTAGGAGGATTAACCGGAGGCAAAATAGCCAAAGCAACCTTAGCCATGCAGTTAGCAGTTGTAGCCGATATGGGTAAAGATTTCGATTTCGATTTGAAATTTTCGGTAACCGGTTACTCTGTAACGATTGTCAAGGGAGGAAATGCAAGATCGTTTGATAACAAGGAGGCGCGTTTTTCTCAGGAAATCAAACAACAGTTTGAAGGTTTGACCAAAGGGTCGAAAGTATTTATTGAAGAAATTAAAGCGGTAGGGCCTGACAGAAGAACCAGGGAATTGTCGGCCATCAATTTTACCATTGAATAATAAAAAAGAAAATCAGTATTTATGAAGCGCATACGCAGTATCCTTTCAGGATTGAGTTTGTTGGCGATTGCCGGTTCACTTTCGGCGCAACAATCTGTAACGGTGGCAGATTCGTCTGCAACGGCAGTCGATTACATGATAGAAGTTTACCAGAAGGAAAATATTCCTTTCAAAGTACCTATCCCGTATTCATACGTCAGGGAAGCCGATGTGATGAGAGAGTGGACCGTATGGCGGCTGGTAGATTTACGCGAAAAGCAGAACCTTCCTTTGTATTACCCGACGCAACCTATCGGAGGACGGGTGAATCTGACCGATCTTCTGCTGAAAGGGATTGAAAACGGCGAAATCACACCGTATGATCCTTTCGACGATTATAATGAATTTTCGAGGAAAATCAATCTGGCGGAGGTTGATCAAAATCTGGGCGTTAAAGCGGGCGGCGATACCCTTTGGGTGGACGACGGAGAAGGCAACATGGTCGCCCAAATCACAAAGGCTACGGAACGTCGCACCGATCAGGTGACGAAACTCTGGATCAAGGAAAAAGTAATTTTTGACAAGAAACGTTCTGTTTTAGAAAGAAGAGTCATCGCTATCTGTCCGAGAAGGTATTACACGAAAGATAGCGGAGGCGGCGGAGACGATGAAGCGGCGGCAGAAATGTTGTCCACGCCCGTCATGTGGATATATATGCCCGAAGCGCGGAAAGTGCTGGCGCGTCACCCCATATTCAACCGTTTCAACGATGCGCAGAATATATCCTTCGACGATTTCTTCATGCAAAACCGCTACGCGGGGAATATCATTAAAGTTACCAATGTATACAACAACCGCGCGATTGAAGAGTATGCATCGGGATTGGACATCCTGTACGAAGCGCAGCGCATACAAAACGAAATCTTCGATTTTGAGCAGGATCTGTGGGAATATTAGTGTCAAATAACAGTTAGCGCATATCGTAGCCGGGTATTACGATATGCTGGCGCTCAGGTACAAAATACTGCGCGAACCCGTTGGGGTTGAATTTTTCGGGAGATGACCTGCAACGGGAAAAAGAAAACATTTTTATTTTCGGATAATGTAATCATAAGCCTGTATTTCAACAGGGCCAAGCAGACCGGAAGACTGAAGAGGCGAATCGGCCTTCCACGGATTAACCGTCGTCCACGTCGGACGTTCGTTTTCGGGCAGATGCTGGTCGCCGATCAGACGGTTTTGCCAGTTGTTCACTACGGTAACTTCCAGCCTGTTCTCTCCCTTTTTGAGGTAATCCGTCACATTCAGGCGATAAGGGTTAGTCCACACGCCGCCAACATCATGTCCGTTTAGCTTTACTTTAGCCATCACCATCACTTTTCCAAGGTCGATATAGATTGCTTTCTGAGGCAGATTATCTAATGTAAAATTGGTTGTATATACGGCTTCGCCTGAAAAATACCTGATTTGCCCGTTGCCGGAATCTTTCCAGTCTGTTAAAGTATTGAAGGTAACCGGCGTTTCCGGCCCTCTCTTTCCCTGCTCAAAAGAAACCTGCCAAGGCGTATTTACCGTATGGATAACTTCTTTGGGCTGAAAGTTCGGCTTTGCGCCCGATACTTTTTTCCCTTTGCGGAAAACGATAAATGAACTTTCAAATCCGTCTAATTCCAACGAAAGACTTGTCGTATTTGCAGTTTGCCGGTAATCCGGCAGACAGCGGATTTCAGCCGTTAACGGATTCCAGAGTTCGGGCTGTAAACCTGCCGCCATGCGAAAACTACACTCAACAGACGCCTTCCCGCCGCTTTGATTCGATACAAAATAGATTTCTCCTTCATTTGTCGTGCGGTGGATATACGAAAAAGGCGCGCTATCCGTCGTTTTAAAATCGGGGAGTATTCCCAATTCATTAAGCGCTTTTTGCAAGTCGGTTCCCTTACGGAATATTTTTCCTTTTCCAAAACTGTTCTGCGCAAACAACTCCTGACCTAAACGCTGCACTTCCTTATCGGCTTCGGGGTAGTTTGACAGACCCGGAGAACAAACGGGAGGGTCGCCGTACACGGTTAATCCGTCATGTGCCATATCTTTGATTTTTTTCAGCAGTTCCGGTCTCATGGATGGCTGATCCGGCAATACTAACAGGCGGTAACTCATTCCGTCCGGCAATGTAAGACGGCCGTTTTTCACCGTAGCCCCCGTCATCAATACTTCGGCATTGATATAATCAAAAGAGTAACCTTTGGGCAACTTCGGTTCTTCCAAACCTGTCATTTTAGGCGCATCTTCCCCGATGAAATATGCAACGTCCGCGACGTAAGTTCCCTGTTGCAACATCAGATTTGCCCGTCGCAGGTAACCGGTAAACACATCCATCTGGCTGAACCATGTATTTTTGCGGTGAAAATCGTTTCCGAACCATGCGCTCATGCCCGGATTACGGTCTTCATAAGGCTGATGTATGTAAAGATGAAGCAGCGACGCATTGATTCCTTCGGTAAAGAACCTGTCAACGCGCTGTTTCATGTCGTATGGATAACGTCCGAAGTTAGGGCCGCCGCTCGTGCATGATTCAGCCCATACGCGGTTTTTTCCGTAGATGTGGGCGCATGAAGAAGCCGCCCTGTTTTCAATATCGCCCAATTCGCCTACGCTCCAAAATTCGCCGGCCACTTCGTCCGACTGCCCGCCATATTGCAGAAACTCTCCTGGGAAGCCCCAGTGTCCGTAATTTTCCAACCATGTAGTCAGGCCGTACTGATGGCATATTTCGCGCAAGCCGCCAACATAATCGTATGCGACGCGGTCGGCGATCAGGCGGCGCAAATCCCAGAGGAAACGGGAAGAAATATCCTCGTTGCCGACAACTTTACCAAACATGGCAGGCAGGTAAGGAACAGGATTGTAACCATAAACCTCCGTGAATTTTTCAATCATATCGTCCGTCCAGTTCTGTCCTCCGGTTTCGTAACTGTCCTGAACGGCTACCTTGAAACTTTTGCGGTCGGCTTCCGGTATGCGGCGCAAAATCTCTCCCATAAAGGCGTCAAAATGAGTGGCTACGTGCTTTTTACTCATTTTATCTATTTCCAACCCTGTCGCTTCCGGAGTTGCAGGCGAATTGGTAACGCCGGTGGTTCTCATTTCTAAACAGGATATGATCCAGTCGCCTTCGGGTACATCCCATTTGAGCGTGCCGTCCGCAGAAAGAAAAGTCGTCAGATCCATCACCTGTTCCGCAGGAATGACAAACCCGCCTGACGATTCGTACCACTCCTGCCGGGGCCACATATAGGTCGGCCAGTAGGGCAGGGGACGCTGAAACATTTTGGAAAGGGTCTGTTCGGGATAACGTTCAACCGCATGTTCATCGGAAAGTATCGCCGTTCCTTCACATGCGCCCGGAGCCTCCATCAACAAACGAAATGCTGTGGTTTTCGTTTCCGGAAGAGAAAGAACAACAGGGGCATGAGGATTGAATCCGACATTCAGGGCAAAATTGCTCCGGTCAATCTCAAATTTGCGTACAGTTTTATAAGTATCTCCTTCTTTTGCCTGCAATTCGGCATTGGTACGGATGTTACTGTTGGTCGTAAAGATAAAACTGCGTATCGTCCGGTTTTCGTCTACCGGCATTTCCAACGATAATGGCTCATTTCTCTTCTTCTGCACATTCAGTTTTTTCTGATATGGATTCATCTGCGCCGGATGTGCAATCACGCGCATAAGTTGCGTCTTATACCGAGGCAGCACGCTGTTGAATGATACCGGCCCTCTTACATGCAAATCCGACGACGCTAAGTAACGCATACTCTCTTCGGGTTTTACCCATGGGCCTCCGGATTGGCTCCATCCCGGACTGTTGAATATCCCTATTTCAATACCCAGTTCCGTTGCCGTTTTCAGAGCCGCATGGATGGCGTCCCACCATTCGGGAGTGAATATTTTTACCTCGCCGTACGGGATATTGTCCAGTCCGATGTTACCAATAAAAGCGCGCGTAATACCCGCCGCTTTCATCGCATGTAAATCGCGGATAACACCCTCTTTTGCAATATTATCCGAAAGCCAGTACCAATAAGCGCCAATCCTGATACTGTCGGGAACTTCCCGGAATCCTTTTTCAAGCGAAACAAGCGGCGCCTGTTCGTTACAGGAAACTTGTAATGATGCACCAAAAAGAACAATGGTGAATGCAAAAAATAATCGTGTCCGTTTCATATTATTTAATTTTTTACCTGAATTATACATACTCTTTTTTTACCACTATGATTTCATCGCGTATCATTTTCATCACTGGGGCGTCCAACTCATCATACTCTATTTCAAACTGTTTTTCCTGAAAACCTCTATTTCCTTCTGCATTTCTTTTAGTTTTTTCTCCAATTTTTTCCTGTACGCTTTTAACGAGGCTTCAGTAATTTCTGCCCCTTCATAACAGAGCAGGTGGTCTATCCGACTCATAAACCATTTGTACTTAGCATTCTTCTCCATCAATGGTATAATATCGCCAACAATAATTAGCTCATATCTGATCCTCCATAATCGATACAAAAGTGTGGCATGTATACCCATGTTTATGTAAACATGAAAGTTCTCCGGCATTATGAAACTTCCATACGTAATATATAGTCTTGCAGCGGTTTGATTCGATCCTGTTTCGTTTGCATATCCCATAATTATAGGGTAAGCAAAAGCATCCATTACCTCTATCATTCGTGTGAGTTCATCTCTTGCTTCATCTACATTGTCGAATAGCGACCTGTAAACTTTACGCAAGGTGTCTGATAACTGCCATCCTTCAGGAGTAGAAAAATCAGCCCATAGATCGTCTCCTAACTCCCATGCCATATTGTCGGGTATAGAAAAGCCTGTCATACTTTCTTTAAACTGTTCAATGTTCTGGATCGTTATTTTTGCTTTTTCCCATTCGCTTGACTGTAGGATCGAGCGTCTTGCGTAATAAGCCTGCACCATGATGAATATCAGCGATGCTAATGTACCTAACTGATAGATGTTCTGCGTCCAGTTTTTTCGTTTGTTTCTTTTTTGTTTGTTGTTCATTGTCGTTGGTTTTTAACTCTTCGTTTCGTTTTTGACTCATTGGATTTTTTTACAGCACAAAAATACGATTTTTTGATGAAAAATGAAAAAGTTTGCCTGAAAATTTCGACGAAATAATCAGGAATATAAGTTTGGTAGAAAGAGCGTCAAAGATTTGAGTTGTTTTTTTCCTGTTTACATCCCACCCGTTTTGACGCGATTACCCTGAATAAAAAAAAAGGCTGACCGTAGCCAGCCTTTCGCATTTCGCAACCCGATGTTTTTACTTTTATTTTGTTTCCGGTATATCCGGTACTATAATTAAATCTCCTTTTGTGATAATCGTGGTAATAGCAATAACGCCATCTTTCGCCTTACTACCGTAACGTTTTACCGCTTCGTCGCCGGTATATATGCAGATACTTACAATGTCGTTTAAATCAACGTTAGCGCTTGTTTCCCATTTTCCGTTCACAATGCATGGATAGTCAAGTATCCATTTTACAAAAACACCATCAGTTGTTGACGAATGCGCTATTTTATTCATACAAAATTGTTCAGGAAGTTCAGAATTTATATCTCCTACTTTGATTGCTTTACCGTTACAGGTTATTTGTCGGCTTTTGATTTTATCGAATTCTTTTACAATTACTTCCACATCTTTCCAACTTGCGCCTCGCATTTGCATTTTTGTAGAATTTGCTACTGCCGCCTCATTCCATTCTTTTTCGGCGGGCATTTTTTTAGATGTTCCGTAAGCAATCACAACCTCCGCTTCCTTATTACCTTCTTTTTCAGCGGGCAATTGAGCAGCGCTGTTGTTCAGATGTACTGTACCTCTTTTTGAAATCTTCGGCGACGAGCCGAGTACTTCAGCCGTATAATAATATATTCCGTTGGCTATTGGCTGTCCGTCCGGCGAACAACCATTCCAGGTGCATATCTTGTCTTCGGCGCTGAATATCAAATTCCCTGAACGGTTAAATATCTTCAATGCTATCACTTGTTGCTCATTACTCGATTTTACTGTGAAATGATTATTTTTATCATCGCCGTCAGGCGTAAAAACATTGAGGACAATAATAGAATCGGTTGCCGTCTTTACTATTACAGGCGTAGCGCTATTATCTCTATTAAAAGGGCCTCTTACCTCTATCATTACCAATATTGGCACAACATCATCAATGACGGATTTCTTTCCAGCATCCAAGACATCATAACCTGTTTGATAATATTGCCGGGACATCTCGTTACGTTTTTGCATGTATGCCTCGCCAACTATATTGAGCAATTTTTGGAAATCATCCGGCGGAGTATTATTTCCATCTCTTTGAATTCCCATCCATTTAATGATTTTACCATCTTTGCTGACTGTCAAATTTTTTGCAAGAAAATCAGACACATCACTTATGATAATATGCTTGCCATTCGCTAACATATCGCCATTTTTATTCATCGCTAATATCAGACCTTCATCTTGTTTCAGTTTACCTGCATTGAAACCATACTTTTTTATGCTTTCTTTCCATGTGTCTTCGTAACTCAATTCGTGTGAAACGTCTGCGGGGAGAGATTTACGGAGTTCCGCAAGAAATTTTTCTTCGGTCCATCCGGTGTTTTCCTGTAAAATTTCCGTACCTTTGAAGGTTGAAATTTGTTCGATTTCCCGTTTGATTTCGGGACGGGCAAAGGCTTGCACCAACAATGCAGCCAGCGGAATGAAAAGCAGGGCTTTCCAGCGTGCCCGGGGGTTGGGGTTTTGTTTGTTCATCATGACTATTCGTTTTTTAATTTTACTTTGGGCAAAGCCGCTGGCAACGGAATAACGACTTGCGCCGGCGGCTTTTTGAATTAATAATAACTGATATCGGGTTGCATGAATGCCTTGAGTGAGGGCGCTGCGGTCGGCTTCGTATTCGTGCAGCGCTTTCAGCTCGCGCCGCAACAGCCAACTCAGCGGGTTAAACCAGTGGACAACCGTAATGGCGGTAGCGAGGCACAAATCCCAGAAATGTCCTCTACGCAGGTGGATGGTTTCGTGAGTGATGATTTCCGCAGCAAACCGTTCGTAGTCCATTTCCGAAATAATAATCCATCCCGCAAACGTAAACGAAGATATTTGCAGCGGCGAGACTAATATCCGCTGTTGCCGGTACACGGCGGGACGCGCCGTAACGATGATACGCGCCACGCTGACGAAAGAGACGAGCGCCAATAACAGGCTAACGAGAAGTCCGGCAAAATATGCCGGCAGAATCCAGTGGAAAGTCGCCCGGGCAACCGGCGGCGACGTTGTTTGCCACTCCGTGATTTCCATTTCAGGAATGGCTCTGTGAAGCGTTTCGACAGGGATAAACGCTTCTTCCAATTGCATCAGGTGCAACTGTATCAAAGCCGGTTCAGCCACAGGTACATGAATCAGCGGGAGCGCCATCGACGTGAACATGACGGCGAGCAACACGCTGCGGTTGAACCGGAAAAACGTCTCATTCCGCAGCAAAAGCAGGTACAGCCCGAAAAACAGGCTCAGGCACAAACCCGATTGCACGACATACAACAGGAAAGCATTCATTTCTGAGGGTTTTGATGTTCCACATGTTGTATGAGCGCTTTCAGTTCTTCGATGGTCAGGGCTTCTTCTTCAATCAAAGCCGACACGGCATGACGATACGAGTTGCCGAAATACCGCGCTACCACATTTTTCAGTGTGTGACGGCGATATTCCTCCTGCGTTACCTGAGCGTGGTACTGGTGGGTATTACCATAAGCGATATAACCCACGAATCCTTTTTCCTCAAGCCCGCGAACGATGGTCGATAACGTGTTGTAGTGCGGGCGCGGTTCGGGGTAACTTTCGTGTATCTGTTTGACAAACAGAGGCCCTTTGTCCCAAAAAAAGGACATGATTTCTTCTTCTTTGGCGGTGAGACGGTGCATATTCAATGACGAATGACGAATTAAAAATGACGAATTTATACAAATGATTCCGCGAAAAACCGGTTTCATTTGAAAGCACAAAGATAAACTAAATATTTTAGTTATACAACTATTTTTTATAGTTTTTTGAAAAAAAAAGTTAGTGTAAACTTTGTGTAGTCAGTGGCAAAAAATTAATGTGCTATATTTCAGCAATTGTATCACACATTAAAGCGGAAGTGCATAATATCGCCGTCGCAAACAATATATTCCTTGCCTTCGACGGCAATTTTGCCTGCGTCGCGACAAGCAGTCTCGGAACCGAATCGCACATAATCTTCATATTTAATGACTTCGGCGCGGATAAATCCTTTTTCAAAATCGGTATGAATAATTCCGGCAGCTTGGGGCGCTTTGATTCCTCTGACGAACGTCCATGCACGCGATTCGTCCTTTCCCGTAGTGAAATAGGTTTCGAGGTTCAACAAGGCGTATGCCGACCTGATAAGCCGCGATACGCCTGATTCCTTCAATCCTAATTCTTCGAGGAACATTTGTCGCTCTTCATAGGTTTCAAACTCGGCGATTTCGGCTTCGGTTTTGGCGGCAACTATCAATAGTCCGGCGTTTTCATTCCTGATGGCTTCGCGAACTGCTTCCACATAATGATTG
>Ga0082212_10003818_pt1 | contig 21185 bp, 17 predicted proteins | sample TergutNt197P3_FD_71548 | JGI IMG/M metagenome (GOLD analysis project Ga0082212, IMG submission 71548) | Neocapritermes taracua P3 segment gut microbial communities from Petit-Saut dam, French Guiana - Nt197 P3 | ecosystem: Host-associated > Arthropoda: Insects > Digestive system > Gut ... | reverse complement strand
ACAATAGCGGGCACAAGGGAAATGTTTTTGGAAAACGGATTCAATGACTTTTTGTCAAAACCAATAGACACGGTCATGCTCAATAGCATACTGGAAAAATGGATTCCCGGGAGCAAGCAAACCGAAAATCTTAACAATAGGGCTGAGTCGCCTGTCCCGGAAAATCTTATCGAGATCAAAGGAACAAGCGTAAGAAAAGGCATAGCGCTTTCAGGGGGGAACATTGATCTCTATTTTGACACGCTCAACTCGTTCCATACGGACGCCCGCGAGCGGATCATCGGGCTCCGCAAGTGCATCGAAGCCGGGGAATGGTCTTTATTCTCCACATATACGCACGGACTTAAGGGTGCGTTGGCGCTCATCGGTTCCGACAAACTCTCAAAAACCGCCAAGGATTTGGAAATGGCCGGAAAGATGGAAGACGTTGTATATATTGAAGAGCATACCGACGGGTTTATAACCGATCTGACCGAGCTGCTGGACAATATAAACATAGCGCTGAACAATTCGGTTATTAAGAGCAGTTATGATACAGGCGCGTTGAGAGCGCAGCTTTTGGAACTAAACTGCGCTCTTGGAGATTTAGACGTCGCCGCTATGCATAAAACCAGCGAGAGTTTATTGAAACTAACGCGCGGATCCGGAATACGCGCTGTTATAAGAAAGATATCCGACTGCATTTTATTATGTGACTACGATGAAGCAGCCGCAATGATAAATACATTGCTACAGGAAAACAAATGACACCCGGTGGTTGCGCAAATATCTCGATTAGTAGTATAATGGGGCGGGGCAGTTTGTGGTTCGGATGAGAATGCAGGAATGCGAACTCACTTCGCCCCGTTAATTTGAAGGCAGTTTGAGATCTGTCTTCCGGACGGGAGATACAAAATGAAGAATACTAATAGCACGAGCGGTTCCGGAAATGCAGGCGACTTGAAAGTAAAGACTAAAGCTAACGAGGATAGGAAAAAGAATATCCGGAACCTGGTGATAACTCTGGTTGTCGCAGTCGTTTACTATTATTTTTCGCTGCCGGCGATCAATATCCAAAACCCGTCTCTTTACGGGTACTTTATCCTGCTGCTCCTGCTATATTGCGTTCTTTCAATAAACTCGCGAAAACTGCTCAGAACAACCGCGGATCCGAGGGAGCTTTGGAGCGCAGTCAAGCAGAACTGCAAGATTCCTTTGATCATTGCCGGTGCGCTGATAGTGTGTTTCCTGCTAGGCAATTTGGTATCCTCCCCGTTGTTTAGGGCGGATTCGTATAAAAAACTGCTCTCTGTTTCCCAGGGGGACTTTGCCGCCGAGGTATCGGAGATCAGATTGAGCAGCCAGATCCCCATGCTTGATTCGGCCTCTGCTCAGAGGCTGGGCGACAGAAAGATGGGCGAACTTGCAGACATGGTGTCGCAGTTCGAAGTGGCGTCCGATTATACGCAGATAAACTATGGCGGCAGACCGGTGAGAACGACGCCATTATATTACGGCGACATCATAAAATGGCTGAACAACCGTTCTGAGGGCCTTCCCGCCTATATGATAATCGACATGGTAACCCAAAATGTCGACGTCATAAGAATCCGGGACATTTTGCCCGGCGAGACCGGCATCAAATACTCCACAGCGGAACATTTCGGGCGCTATCTGACCAGGCACCTGCGGTTCAGTTTCCCGACATATATGTTCGACGACGCTAATTTTGAGATAGACGAGGACGGCGTGCCGTACTGGGTCTGCCCCAGGATAGTCAGGCGCATCTGGCCGTTCGGCGGAGTGGATATCCAGGGTGCGGTGCTTGTCAACGCCGCCACCGGCGAATGCACATATTTCGAGGAGGTCCCCACTTGGGTAGACAGGGTTTATACAGCGGACCTGATAATTAAGCAGTACGACTACTTCGGCAGGTATCAAAACGGCTTTTTCAACTCGATATTCGGCCAGAGAGACGTCACCGTGACCACCGACGGTTATAACTATATAGCTATTGACGACGACGTCTATATGTACACCGGCATCACCAGCGTCAATTCAGACCAGTCGAATATCGGCTTTATCCTTACAAACCAAAGGACAAAGGAGACCAAGTTCTATCCGGTCGCCGGAGCTGCGGAATACAGCGCTATGGACTCGGCCCAAGGGGCGGTGCAGCACCTCAACTATGTCTCGACTTTCCCGCTGCTGCTCAACATCTCGTCCCAGCCGACATATTTCATGGCTCTGAAGGACTCCGCCGGGCTTGTAAAAATGTATGCAATGGTCAATGTAGAACAGTACCAGATAGTGGCTACCGGTCAAAGCGTGCAGGAATGCGACGCGAACTACAGGAATCAGCTTGCGCGAAACAATCTCGCAGAGACGCCTGTCGTCGGGAGCACTGCCGAGGTTTCAGGCGAGATTGAGGAGATACGCTCTGCGGTCGTCAATGGGAATACCCAATACTACATCAGGCTGGCAGGCACGGAGCATTTCTACAGCATTTCCGTGCTCGAAGCGGAGATAGCAGTCATACTGAGCGTCGGCGACAGCGTTGTCATATATTTGACCGATGACGAGGGCGACTTGCGCCTCGCTTTGGATATAGTTAAAAGATAAGGCACGGGCTATGGGCGACAAGAAAAGTCCAGCAAAGAGAAATAGTGATTTCCTTCCGCTTTTTTGCAGGATCGATGAATTACTGCAGGAAAAAAAACACGTTTTAGTTGCTATTGACGGCAACAGCGCAGCGGGAAAATCATCGCTTGCCATGCTGCTTAAATCAATGTATTCCTGCAATGTGTTCACAATGGACGACTTTTTTCTCCAACCGCATCAAAGAACGCCGGAACGGCTAAGAGAACCGGGCGGAAATGTGGATTATGAAAGATTTGAGAAAGCAATAATAGAAGCATTGCAAAGCGGGAACCCATTTACCTATCAGGCTTATGATTGCGGAAGCCGGAAGCTGTCTGAAACTCGTTCCGTAACCCCAAACAGACTAAATGTAGTCGAGGGAGTCTACAGTTTGCACCCGCGTTTTTCCAATTTTTATGACGTCAAGGTTTTTTTGAGCCTTGACGCGGCGGAACAGCGCGGCCGGCTGGCAGAAAGAAGCATTGGTTTGTATGACAGATTCATGCGGGAGTGGATACCAATGGAAAACGCTTACTTCGAGCGCTTTCTAATCCCTGAAAAATGCGATTTGGTCTTTAACGTTTAATTCCTATTCGATCTAGTCGGAGGGCCCTTTTTTGTCCAATATCAAAAAAATGGTTATCTCAGCATTGTTTGTCGCGTTTGGCATTGTTCTTCCTATAATGTTTCATTCCGTGCCAAACGCCGGAAATGTTTTTCTGCCTATGCACATTCCTGTTTTGATGTGCGGTATCATTTGCGGGTTCCCTTATGGCCTGGCTTGCGGGGTTTTGGCCCCACTTTTGTCAAGTCTGATGACAGGCATGCCCCCAACAGTTTTTCTGCCATCCATGCTCTGTGAATTAGCGGCATTTGGAACTATCGCGTCTTTGCTCATGCACTTTATTCGCATGAAAAACACATATGCCAAAGTTTATCTTACGCTTATCGGCGCTATGCTGACCGGCAGAATTGTCTTTGGGATCCTTAATTCATTGATTTTCATGGCGGGGAGCTATTCTATGCAAATATGGGTGACAGCCGCTTTTATTACCGCTTTGCCCGGAATAGCTATTCAGATATTACTGATACCAGCTGTTGTTTTCGCTCTGCAAAAGGCAAACCTGATTGAGTTGAAAGGACAAGAATCATGCTGAAAAGAATTGAGACAATAATGTCCATGCGATTACGGGTTACGCTTGTGATTATGCTGATCGTTCTTGCGATTACGGCTGCGAATTATCTGTCAAGCCTGTCGTTTACCAGAAAAAGCATAACGGATACAATGGAACAGGAGTTGTCGTTGGCTTTGGATATTGCAGACACCGTCGTCGCCACAAAAATCGGACTCCTAAAATCAAATGCCGAGACGGCGGCTGCGCGGATCTTGGGCGCCGATTCCGACGAAGAAATAAATGATATCATGGCGGCTCAAATGGAGGAATTCACCGACTTTCTTTCATTGACAATATACGACCGGAACGGCTTTGTCCTGAATTATGGCGAACCGGTCAATCACGATGTTTTTGTTACAGGCATCGATTATATGCATACAGCTTTTGACGGAGTGAATATCTTATCCTCCCCACACTTAGACGGTGAAGACGGGAATCTGGTAATGCATGTATTCGTGCCGTTGGGAGATGATAAGGTTCTATCCGCGACTATACCGGGAATGCTTTTTTCCGATATCCTTTCGCATTACAGGTTGTGGCAGACAGGAAGCGTATTCGTGGTTGACTCGGAAGGCACGTTTGTAGCCAATTACCGCTCCGAATTGGTTTCAGAGCGGCGCAATTTTGTCACTGAAGCAAAAACCAACCCCGAAATGAAAACGGCGGGCGATTTTTATCAAGGAATGATTTTAGATGAAGAAACGGGATCAGGCAGATATTCCTTTGAGGGCAATGTACGCTTCTGCGTTTACAAGACCGTCACAGACACCATGGTTGGCTGGCGCATAGGCGTGGCGGCTCCGCTCAACGAAAGCCCGCAAAGACAGGTACAGATAGGATTGCTTTGGTCCGCGGCGCTTTTCCTGGTCATTGGCCTTGTTATTTCCGTTTTTGTTTCAAGGTTCATCGCAAAGCCATTTTCCAGGATAGAAGAGCAAAATACGGACATAGAAGCGAAGAATACGGAGCTTGAAATACTCAACGAAACCGTTAGGGCGCAGGCGGCTGAATTGCAGGACGAGTATAATCGCGCAAAACTCATGCTGGACGCGACGCCGCTTGCCTGCCGCTTGATGAAAAGGCTCGGCAACGGGGAATTCGAATTGTTTGAATGCAATGAGGAAGCCGCTAAACTATTTAGCTTTGAGAACAAGCAAGAATTCATGGATCGTTATTTCGAGACCTATCCCGAATTCCAACCAGACGGCAAACGCTCTATTGAAGAAGGCCAGAGATGGTTTGAAATAGCGTATACCGAAGGTAACTATATCGGCGATTTTCTTCTTCAGAAGCCGGATGGCACGCCGATCCCCACGGAGGTTACCCTTGTCCGCGTGAAATACGGAAATGATTTTGTCGTCGCGGGTTATACGCGCGATTTGAGAGAGCATAAAAAAATGATGGAGGACATTGAGCAGCGCGACAAACTGCTAACCACCGGAAACAGCACGGCGGCAATCCTTCTTTCAGCGGACAACGAAATTAGCATTGAAGGCTCCATTGTGGAAAGCATGGCGCTTGTAGGGCGATCCACGGATGTTGACCGCGTTCAGATATGGCGCAATGAAATCATAGACGGAGAACTCCACTTTGTCCTGACCCATCAATGGGTCAGCGAATTTGGGGAACAGAAAACCCCCGTGCCCATAGGACTGAATTTTTCGTATTCTGACATGCCGGAATGGGAAAAACTATTCCGGAGCGGCGATTGCATAAATAGTCCCGTATCGCAGTTGGCAAATGAAGACAGAGAATTTCTGTCTACCTATGATATGAAAACCATCGTAATAATACCGCTATTTCTGCAAGGTGAGTTTTGGGGATTTTTCAGTATAGACGACTGCCGCAGCGAGCGTGTTTTTTCGGAGGACGAAATCAGCATCCTGCGTTCGGTAAGCCTTATGATGATCAACGCGTTCGTACGCGACGCGCAGGCGGCAAAAATACGCGAGGCGAATGAATATACGGAACTGTTGATCGAATCAATGCCTTTTGCCTGCAGCCTGTGGGACAGCGACCTTAAAATGTTCAAATGCAATGACGGAAGCGCCAGGATGTTTGAAATCGAGGATAAACAGGAATTCATAGAACACTTCTATGATTTTTCGCCGGAGTTTCAGCCTGATGGAAAAAAATCAACGGAACAAGTCGCTTTTATCACCAAGAAAGTCTTTGAAGAGGGCGCTTTGGTCTACGAATGGATGCACCAAACGCGTGACGGCACGCCAGTTCCCTGCGAGGTCACGCTTGTCCGCGTCGCCCACGGCAGCGAATATATCGTCGCCGCCTATATACGCGACTTGCGCGAACAAATAAAGATGATAGATGAAATCAACAGGCAAAATGAAGTTATTGGCTTGGAAAAGAATTTAAACGAGAAATTGGCGCATTGGTATAAGTCAATTCTTGACGCAGTCCCGTTTCCGGTCACGGTTACAGACAATGACATGAAATGGGTGTTTGTGAACAAATCTGTAGAAAATCTATTGAGGAAAAAATCGGAAGATATGCTGGGAAAACCGTGCAGCAATTGGAATTCTGATATATGCAATACGGAGAATTGCGGAATAGCCTGCGTGAAACGCGGTTTGAAACGCACGTACTTTAAGCAATTTGGGAATTCTTACCAGGTTGACGTCGACGTACTAAAAGATATAGACGGCAACACGTCAGGATTTATTGAAGTCGTTATCGATATAACGGCTCTTCAGGATGCTGTCGAAAAAATGGACGCCGCCTTAAATGAAGCCCGGTTTGCCAACAAAGCCAAAAGCGACTTCTTAGCGAAGATGAGCCATGAGATGCGGACGCCGCTCAATGCCATTATAGGGTTGTCCACGCTGTCTCTTGAAGATGAAACGATCAATGATGAAACGCGATTGAACATAGAAAAAGTCAGCAACGCCGGAGACATCCTGCTTTCGACAGTCAACGACATTTTGGATATTTCAAAAATAGAAGCCGGCAAGCTGGAGCTTGTGCCGGTCAAGTATGATATACCCAGTTTGCTGAATGACACCGTGACGCAAAGCATTATGTATATTGGAGAGAAACCGATCGGGTTCGTTCTTGACATAGACGATAAGCTGCCGGCGCAGCTCTGCGGCGACGATCTCCGGATCAAGCAACTGTTTAACAATCTTTTATCCAATGCCTTTAAGTATACGAATGAAGGTACGGTAGAGCTTGGCGTCCGGTGCGAACGCGACGCCGAAGGACCGGAAACGGTCTGGATGACCGCATGGGTCAAGGATACCGGCATCGGTATAAAACCTGATAATATTGATTCCCTGTTCGGTGAATTTGTGCAGGCGGATACGCATACCAACCGCTATGTGGCAGGAACAGGGTTAGGCCTTTCAATCACGAAGAAAATGTCGGAATTGATGGGCGGCAGCATATCTGTGGAGAGCGAATATGGTAAAGGCAGCACATTCACAATAAGGATTAAGCAAGGGTTTGTGACAGACGCGCATATCGGTTCGGACGTCGTTGATAACTTAAGGAGTTTCAAGTATTCCGAGCATAAGCGCCGGCGCAACGCAAAGAACGTACGTCCCAAGTTGCCATACGCGAATGTGCTGGTCGTGGACGACAACGTTACGAATCTCGACGTCGCGCGAGGTTTGATGAAACCATACTGCTTGAATCGGGTAGACTGCGTAATCAGCGGACAGGACGCGATAGACGCAATTCGCGAAGAAAAGATCAAATACAACGCGATATTCATGGATCATATGATGCCTGAAATGAACGGTATAGAAGCTACGCAGCATATTCGCGACATAGGAACGGATTACGCGAAAAACATCCCAATCATCGCTTGTACCGCCAATGCCATCTACGGCAACGAGCAGATGTTTTTAAGCGAAGGGTTTCAGGCTTTCTTGTCAAAACCCATTGAAATCAGCCGCCTCGACGATATTATCAAGCGGTGGGTACGGGATAAGGAACAGGAGAAGCTTTACTCCGAACAACAGCATGAGCCGGAAGGAAACAACGAGGGCGAAGCCCTGTGGAAAAGCTTTGAAAGCGCAAGTATTCCGGGTCTCGACATTCAGGGCGGCATAAAGCGTTTTGGCGGGGACGAGGAATCGTATTTGAACGTCATACGGTCTTATGCCAATAATACTGTCGCGCTTCTTGACAAAATAAGGATAGTTGGAAAAGATGAATTATCCGATTATGCCGTCATAGTTCACGGAATTAAAGGCGCAAGCCGCGGCATCTGCGCTGAGCCGGTGGGCGAGATGGCTGCAAAACTGGAAAAGGCGTCCAAATCCGGAGATTATGGCTTCATAACAGAAAACAACGAAAGCTTTATCGAACTCACCCAAGCTCTTATCACTGATATAAATAATCTGACAGGCGCCATAGACGCGGAAAACCCCAAACCAAAAAAAGACGCGCCGGACAGGGCCGCCTTACTAAAGCTTACAGAGGCTTGCTATGCGTATAATATGGACGATGTAGACGCAATTATGAAAGAAATATCGGCTTACGAATACGAAGCGGACGACGGGCTTGCAGACTGGTTGGAGAGCAATGTTGCCGGGATGAATTTCCCAACTATAGTAAAGAAATTAACCGCGCTGTTAGATAACGCGCAGTAGGAGTCGCGGCAGGGGCAGAATGCTTTCGTCCCTCCGGGGCTGCCCCTTTACTCAATCTCATCAAGAAACCCATCTATCAAGCCAGTTATCTCATCAAAATCACTATGCAGCAAGTATTCGGAAATTTTGCCAAGCAGTTTCTTTGTCTCCGCAGACCAGGCAGACTTTCTTAGCGCTGTCAGCGCTTCGTCTGCGGAAGTCTCGTCATACTCGTCGCATGCCGCTTTTATGGCAAGCAGATTTTCACGCAAAAACTGCTTGTCTTCTTCAGTATCATCTTCTGTTGCCGCTTCTTCTTGCGGCGCTAATTCTTCTACAAAGGCGCGCAGCGCGATTAAAAATGAGTCGGTTTCTGAAGCGATGATCTCAAGCTTCCCTTCCCGCCCGGCCATTTCCAGTTTTAGCGCTATGGCGGAAAGATCCATCTTGCCGATGTTTGCAAGCGCGCTCTTTATTCCATGGACATTGATAATATAAGTACGTAAATCATTCTCATCTGAATAGTCATTTTTTTCAGCAATCGTTGTCAGCGTCTCAAGCGCCTTTAGCGCGTCACGCGCAAAGATCTCCGCAAACTGCGGATCGATGGACGGCGGCTGCGAGTCGTCGCCGGGCCGGCTTATTTTTTCATCAGCCTGTTTTCTTGCGGCTTCAAGCGTTTCAGGCGTCTGCTTGTCACGTATCAGCTTGTTGAGTATAGTGTTGAGCTGGCGCACGTCGATGGGCTTGGAAATAAAATCGTCAAAACCGTTGCCAAGGAATATTTCCGCCTGCCCCGCTACTGCATTGGCGGTCAGCGCCACTATGGGATGCGCATATCCATTGTCTCGTATGATCTTCGTAGCTTCAATGCCGTCCATTTTCGGCATCATGTGATCCATAAACACTATATCGTACTCATTGCCGTTCTTGATTTTCTCAATAGCGGCAAATCCGCTGTCTGCTGAGTCGATCTTCAGTTCATAAGGCGCCATGAGCCCTCTGGCGACGTATATGTTCGTTTCGACGTCGTCCACTATCAAAACGCTTCCGTAGGGCATTGGGTCGCGGGTTATCTGCACGCGTTTCATCTGCGCCCTGCTGCTCGACCTGAACTGACGCAAATTGTCAGCGAGCTCTTTCCCCAGTTTTTCTTCGTCGATCATCCCTTGGGGCAGGTGCACAGTGAAAGTGGAACCTTTTCCGGGTTCGCTTTCTATGAACATTTCTCCGTTCATCAAACGTATCAGGTTGCGCGTTATGCTCATTCCGAGGCCGGTGCCCTCGGTGGTGCGGTTCGCCTCCATGTTGAACCGCGAGTATTCGTCGAAAAGCTTGTCGATCTGCTCTTGCGTCATTCCTTGCCCGGTATCGCTGATGCTGACGATCAGCGTCGCGCCCTCGTCGACTCCGCCGTGTGTTTTTGCCAAAACCGATAGCTTGACGACGCCCTCCGTCGTATACTTAAAAGCATTTGAGAGAATGTTGTTCAATATCTGCTTGACGCGGAGTTCGTCGCCAAACAGAAACGACGGCATGTCTTCATCGACGGCGAGCTCAAATTCGATAGGTTTGCTGCCGATACGCATCATATTGAGCTGCGCGGTATCGCTGACAAGGCTCGCGACCTCATCCCTTGCGGGCAGCAGCTCTAGTTTGCCCGCCTCTATCTTTGAAAGGTCGAGAATATCGTTGATAATGCCGAGCAGCAGATCGCCCGAAACATAAATCTTTCCTAGCGCTTCCCTTATGCTTTCGTCTAAATTGCTATTGTTGAGCTGGATCTCGGTAATGCCCAGTATCGCGTTCATCGGCGTCCGTATCTCATGGCTCATAGTGCTCAGAAACGCGCTCTTTGCTTTATTCGCTTCTTCGGCTTCCTTCACGGCGTTTTCCAGGTCTTTCTGGAGCTGTAGCAATTCCGTTATATCGTCTATATTTCCCACTACGCCCGTAACATTGCCGCTCTCGTCAGTTATCGGGGCAATGCGCGAACGGAACATTTTTCCGTCTATATCAGAAATCCAGTCCTGCGATTTTCCTCCGGACAGTGTCTTTTCGACGTATTCAAGTATATCAAGATGCCTGCCTTTTCCGCGCACAATATCAAGTTTCTTGCCCTCGAGAAACTCGGGAGTGACGCCAATCACGCTAAGGTATAAACCGTCGAACAGCGTTATAGTATAGTCACTGTCTACGCTCCAGATAGCTCCGGAATAGTTGGAGATGACTGCCTGCAGCTTTGCGACGCTGGCACGAAGGTCAAGGGTCATTTCGCCAACCTTTTTATCGAGCCTGATATTCACCCGCCTGTTCCTGATCAGAAATACAAAGGCCAAGATCAGGACGACAGCCAGCGCGAGAGATATCACCAAGTACGATATAGACCTTTGCTGGGCAATGGTTTTCATGTAATCGTAGCTACGGCCGGTCCAGTCGTCAGTGATGACCGAAGAGTTGACAAATGACTGCGCTTTGCTGAAAATAGAGCATAACACCGCTTCGTTGATGTTGAACCCGAAATAGGAATCGCTTGGCGCGCTGAATCTGATATTTATCTTGAACCCTGGTTTCTCCCTGTAATTCTGCTGCATCAACAACAGATAATTCGATCCCATGAGCAGATCTATATCGCCGTTTTCAAGGGCGTCCAGTATCTCGTCCTGGCTGCTGTATGACACCATGTTTTCGTTTCCGGGGAACCACTCGTTATACTTGTCCTCGTACGCAGAGTGCGCAATGGTCCCTACCCTTGCCCTAACGACCTGATAGATAGCCAGATTCGGATAATCGGATTTTGACAGCAGCGCGTAATGCGCAGAGGCATAAGGAGTATCAGGCCAAAGAAAACTGTCTTTGCGTTCCTCGGTCTGTATCAATTGCGAGACAAGCGTCGCTTCGCCAGATCTCAGCATTCTGAGGATTTCCATCCACGGGGTGTCGACATCGTTGACGATTTCATACCTTATTCCGATCAGGTCGCTGATCCTTTCCAGCACATCCACCGCAATCCCCTGGAATTCCTTTTCGGTTTTGTTATAAAAGCTAACGGGGTAATTATCCTGTTCGAGGGCGATCCTTACAGGGATGTCTCCCGCCGCCAGGTTTCGCAGATATTCCTTTTCTTCTTCCGTGAAAGATTTGCTCAGCTTGTTGCACGCGTACTCGTCATTTCCTATCCGGTAGTAATCAAATAGAACATCTATGCCGCCGGAGGAGAGATATTTGTTTACGACTTCGATGATTGGCTGGAGATCGGGATTTGCCGTTGTCATCGATACTGAAGTATATACGAGCGGGAAAAACTCTTTTGACCTGATATGGTCGTAATTATCGAAGAACGGGTCAACGACGCCTTCGGTCACAAATATATCTATCTCCCTGGTCAACAGCATGCGCGCCGCTTCTTCGAAGCTTTCCACGTCTATCACGGTAAATGTCAGTTCAGGATAGTATTCGCTGACGTGATCCATATCGATCGTTCCTGTCAGGGAACCTACTTTCATGCCGATTATATCCTTTTCGGTGAGTATTTCCGCGCTTTCAGCATGTTGGAACAAACGCAGAGACCGTTCGGCGATCGGATGCGTCATGTAATATGTCAGCATACGTTCAGGAGTCGGCGTCAAATCGCCTGTGAAATCGATCCGCATATTGTCGATTCCGCTTTTCAGCATTTCCCAATCGTATAGTTCCAGTTTGAACTCAATATCGAAAAGCTGAGTGAGGAGAGCGCAGAATTCGACGGCAAAGCCGTCATAAGTCCCGTCCGGAAGAACAAACGATTCTGTTCCCTCCATTTGCCCGTATATGAATACCGACCGCGATTTCTTCAATGCTTCAATGGCTTCAATATCGTCATCGTTGACGCCGTCGATGTCTTTGTATGATTGGATTATTCTGATATCAGCAGTTTTTTCCTGGTCTGCTGTGCAGCCGGTCAGTAGAAAAACCATGACAATGCAGGTTATGACCATTACCGATCGCTGTATGCTTTTTTTCCCTTTTGTCACAATATTTGCCGCCTCCATCCGTCTTCGCCCTAGCAAACACTCACTTCTTATGGTAATACGCTCAACACATCAGTTTAATTGCAACCGCTTCATTATATCACAAATAAAATCCGGGGTCTAATAATATTCCAAGTAACTTTTTATATTGATTATTCTAATGTAAACGCTTACAATTTATTTCGATATTGTATTTTATTCCGTCAAGATGCCGTCAAGCTTACGATGAAATGATGGAGGAACGCAGCTCATGAGTGGATTATGCAGTAAAACAGTGAAAGAATATGGGTTAGTCGCGGGGGCGGGCGTAGTCGGCATAGCCGATTCAAAGGACTTCAGTTCGGCTCCGGACGGGTTTAGGCCCACAGACGTATTGAGGGAATGCCTCTCTGTAATCGTTTTTGGCGTTCCTTTTCCCAAGGAAGCATTGACAATGGATCCTCCTGCGTATACCGCGCTTCGCAATGAAAAGCTCACGGAAATGACGGACATCGCAAAAAAAGTGGCAAAGCGAATTAAGGCCGACGGGTATAAGTCAATGGCGATCAGCGCTTCCGGTGGCAAAACAATCGAAATTGACGGCCGAAAAGAGCACTTCGGACACATTTCCTTAAAACACGCGGCTGAAATCGCGGGGCTTGGCGTCATTGGCAAGAACTATCTGCTTACAAGTCCGGAGCACGGCAATCTTCTTTGGCTAAGCGCCGTTCTTACCGATGCGTCGCTGACGCCGGACAGCAGGCTTCAGTCGTCCATATGCGACGGTTGCAATCTATGTGTTGAAGCCTGCCCTGCGGGAGCATTGGGCGATATATCCTCGTTCGGGAAAAAAGGATGCTCTCAGCATTTCAAAATTGAGGACAAAAAATTCCTTATCAAGTGCTACTTGTGCCGTGCAGTATGTCCTCACCGCTTTGGTATATTGGAAGGCGCGGGCTGATATGATGCGGCGATCGGCAAGGTCGGCGCGTTCACGTCTCCGAGGGTTTTACGTGGTTTTTTTAGGCATAAGCCTGTCGAGTAATGTACAAACACGCTCTCGCCTGGTCTTGTCGTAATCGACTTTGCTTCTACTCTCGTATTCAAACCGCTTAACGATCTTGCCATCCGCTTCAATCAAATTCTCCCACATTGAGAGTGGGCGAACCCAAGTATTACCATCGCCGTATAGCGCCTTGTATATCACCATATCTTCAAGTGTTTCGCTATGCTTCGCAAAACCTATGACTTCGTATTGATTACCTTTGTAGTGGCGGTATACGCCGAGCGGGATAATGTTCATGTTACTTTGCTCCCAAACCAGAAAGTGTTTTTAGCAGCTTCTTCACCCGTGTCTGCACCGTTGCTACCAAGTTTGGCATTCGATTTTCCAAAACCTCGATAAATATTACACGCACCGAACTGGCGCACCCTCCGCGCCAAGAGTATCATTTATGTGCCCTCATGTCAAGCGGATGAACCGTCCCCCTGCTCGCTTGAAAAAATAACCGCCGTCAGCTCCATTATGAAGCGTCCGGCGGTTGTGCCGTCCCTGCAGCAGGCGCCCTGCGTACCTTTGAATCCAGATAGTAGAATATGCAGCCTATACCGAAAAAGAAGACGAGCAGGCCTCCTATATACGCAAGCGCGAGCGTCCCTATCCTGTCAAAATCGAAAAAGAAATAAGGAAACCTCACCGGTTTCCCGTCAGTCTGAGATATTCCATAGACATGCCCCGCGAGACCAATAGCCGACGAGTATATTACATAACATATCGGGAAAATGGCAACGTAGAAAATATCGCGGCGCTTCAGCCGCCTTGGCTCCGAGAATAGGATATAGTCCAAAAGGCAGAGCAGCGGAGTGATCGCATGGACCGCCAAGTTGCTGAACGTCCAGAGATAGTATTCTCCGGCCATATACGGAACAAGCAACACCCAAAATACGCAAAAAGTCAATAGAATGTCAATAACGCATATCATCTCTAAACGCGGGTAGTAGCACGCGCTTTCACCTGCGCCTTTGCGGATCCCGCCGGCCGTTCGCGCAGAGAGCATCACGAACAAAACTATCACAATGATGTTGCTTTGGGCGGTGTAGTAATAAAGAGTGCCTGTGTATACCGCGCCACCGAAGACGCCGAGCAGGTCGAGAAGGCCTGCCGCCGCAATCAGCATCGCAGCGACCCGAAAGACAAGAGCCGCTCTTTTGTCTCTGATCATCACGCCAACCTCATGCTTTAAATCACTGAATCGTTTTCAATCTTTGCATATCATGGCAGTCTGTTATATCAATGCTTCATTGCATACGCCTTTTTCGCTCCCATTATATACTCAACCTCACGAAAAAACAATGACAAGGGCGAATTAGTATGTGTCAAGCACAGAAGCCGGGCAAAACGATGATTGAACACTCACGCGAATTCAGTGTGAGTGTTCAATCGCAGCAGGTTTTCAATAAGCAAAAAACGGTTATCCCCTTTCTTTAGCCGGCCTTACTACCCCTTTTTCACACAGGATCAAGATTATCATCGAAACCAGCCATTCCAGAGAAAAGCCTATTACTGTTTTAGAAGTCGGGGCGGGTATAAAAACATTTGAAAGAGCGTTACCCCATGCGTGAAAAAAGACGCATATCAGCACGCTGCCGGACACCTTGTATATAGCCGCCATAGTGAAAGCGTTAGTCATGAAGAATCCGAGCATGAAGAGAAGATCGAACGGGCCTCGCGGGTCGATGGGCAGGAAAAACAGCGGAAGGTGCCAGACCGTCCAAACAGCAGTGAAGATGAACGCGACGGGAACAGCGTGCATCTTCTTTTCCATCTGCGGTTGTAAAAAACCGCGCCAGCCTAACTCCTCGAAGCCGCCGGTGAGCAGGCATATGGGTATCAGTAACAGCGGTTTATACAGTGTGCTGCCCTCAGCGCGGCTACCGACGGTCATCATAAGCAAAAATCTCCAAATGAAAAAGGCAGCAAACATGGCATAAAACGAGATTTTCTGCTCAAAGATGAAGCAGTTTTTCACATAATCTAACAGCGGTATCTTTTTGCGTTGGACAATAATGGCGGCGATAGCGGGTCCGAACACAGCTAAAATGATGAACGGGTATTCCCAAAGCGTTCCTACGACATCAAGAATGCTCTCGATAATCCAAAACGCCCAGGTAATCCCGTAAGCCAGCGCGATGAATACTATGATATGTTTCCTGCCGACGTACACGGTACCAACTCCTTTGAATTTCAACACAGCTTACCCATACGAGTATAAAATTCACTGCGCTGCTTCGTATCTCATGAGAATACGCCTACCCTTACCTTGTAAAATCATCATAATGTCGGCTTTTACCTTTATGACCTTAAAACCCTCTCTCTCGTAGAGTTTTATCGCCCCGGTATTTTTTGAAAACACTTCAAGCTCAATGATTTTATAGCCTAAAACGTCGCGGATGTAATCAATAAGCTTTGTACCGATGCCTTTGCCCCTAAGTTCAGGGCTGGTTGCTATGTAGTCAATATAAATCACCTCGGGGCTGCTGACGTTCGGCTTTTCCATGGCGGCACTCATCGCTTTGTATGAAACCTTACCCGCAAATCCGCTTAATATCTCCATGAAGATATCAATATCAAGCTTGATCGGTCGCTTCCGGTGATCCCCCAAGCCTAAAAAGCCGACAGCTTTATCGTCTTGCAGATATGCGCAAGTCATTTCGTAGTCAAATGAATTCTTAAACAGCCGGTGCAGCTTTTCTTTGTCTTTTGAGATCGACGACATGACGTCATAGAAACCTTCAATAAATATTCCTATTGATTGATCTATCTGCTCTTCATTAAGCTCTGATAACTTCTTGATCTCGTCCATGATTACCCTCCCGATCATTTTTCTTATGGTTGTCTTTGCGAACGCATTTCATATGGCTGACTTACTGCCGAACAGGCAAATATGTCTTTTAATTACTTTGTGTTATTAAACGCGATCAGTTCATTTAGTGAAACATAAGGATTTCTATAGCGTTTTTTACTCATTGTTTTATCTTTCCATTCAATCGCTGCTTTTGGACAGGCATGAACGCAAGCCAGACAATGTTCACAGGAATGTTTGAAAACAGGCCTTTCATCATCGATGTGAATATTGTCCACAGGGCATATATTACGGCAATTACCACAATTGTTGCAGCTATCTGAAACAGTGAAGAACCGGTCGCAATCCATTTGATTGGTAGGATTTTGAGAACTTACTATTTTGTTTAGTAAAGTAGACCCAGCCGGGCGGTTACGCCTCTTTTCATAAATCTCATTTGCAATGACTTTTAGTTTTTCATCCGTTTGATTCAGCATGGACTCATTGTCGTTCACCTCATATCTTGGTATGTAGTTTTCGACAGATTTCAGAGTGTTTCCGTATGACAATACAAGCTGTTTCCGCGCCAGCATTTTAGCTAAAACACCAAGCACGCCGTGAATAACACCGCCATATGTCGCAATCGCGAAAATATACGCTTTATCGTCTGTGATATTCAGATCAGCAATAAATCTTTCGACTATTTTTGGCAGTCCCCAGAAATATACAGGAAATACGAAGCCTATCGTATCGTCGTTGCAATCAGAAACACTTTGCGTCATTGAGTACAAATCGGCGCCTATTTTTTCTGATATTGTTTTCGCTGCATACAGACTGTTGCCGGTAGATGAGAAGCAATAAACTGTCGCCATAGTTTCCCTCCGTTATGCATATTGTCATAGAAATTTGATCAATTGTATGAAGTTGTATGCTGTTAAGGACGATATTAAGCGCCACTTAAAAAGCGTGCAGCCGCCTCATTTACGGCAGGATGAAACGGCGAAGCAGAACAGGAGGTGATAGCCGGAGTGTAGCACACCAGCGGCACGGGTATAACCCCGTGCCGCCATCATTCGTTAGCGGGAATGGCCCCTTCTATTAGGCTTCACAGTATAATCATGTTCCGCCATATTTTTATCCAATATTTGTTGTACACGAGCCATTTTATCTTTGAGCGGTTCTTTCTGTTTTGCAATTTAGTGGTCACTGCTGTGACGGTCGCTTTCCATCGGTTTTATTGCATATTCGAATACTCTTCTCAGCCCATCCTCCACTCCATGCGCGGACTGGATTGTCACTATCATTAGCTCGTCGATATCAATATTTGAAAAATTGAGTTCGTATCCGGCATTGTCAGCAAGCTGTGTCAAAAAAAGCCGTTGCGTCCTTCCGTTACCTTCCCGGAAAGGGTGGAGCTGATTTGTCGAAATGTATAACCAAACGAATTCGTCAATGAACTCACGCCTATTCAACCCCTTGAGGCAATCAAACTCATGCAGACGCAAAAATATGCGTCCGGCGTAATCCGTGATATCTTCAACAGGGCAAAAGCGTGTCCCTTTTTTAGAAATATTAACGTCGCGCGGTTCGCCCGCCCATTCGTACAAATCTTGAAACAGATGCTTATGTATCGCTTTGCAATGCTCGAAGTTGAACGAAAAGTGCTTCGGCGATTGCTCCCAACGGATCGCGGCTTCCTGCGTGATCTCGGCTTCAATGCACGCCAGCATCACACCATCGCGGAGGTCAAACTTGTTTATCAGTACAGTAGTTCCGGGATAGCAGTTTGCCGCAATCGGGTCAAGACTATAATCAGCCATTTGACGCCTCGGTAGCTAGTCCATAGCGATTACGGACTCTCGTAAGGTACTGCTCATGTGTCATATCGCCGCTTAATACTTGCTCACAATCGCGTCTGGCATCTTCTGACGCGCACAACCCTTCCATGCGAAGCGAGGCTTCTGCGTTTTGGATTATCTGCTCGTTCGTTTTCATGCACATAAACCCTCATATACACTGTCTTTCTTTTGCAACAATTACGAATGAAGCGCTAAAACAATTATAGAATCATTCAAATAAAAGTCAAGTGCAATATAGCAGTATATGAATCGAGCAGCCGGTCTGATACCGTAGGAACGACCTTGCCAAGATGCGCCGGGGGTGGGTTACTTCAATGCAGCGGCTCTGATAAGCTGACTAATCGAGGTTCGCGCTGTTTCCGGCTATCTATTTATATGGGATGGCGGCACTTGTGTAACTTAGCCAGTAGAGTAACTGCAAAAAGCAGTAACAGGGGCGGCAGGGCGCTCCAAATAGGTAATAGATAATCGACAGTCAAATACACCTTGTCGAAAACGCCAAATGGAATCGCGTAGGCAAACATTGCAATGATTGTCAGAGAAAATAATGCCACTGTTTTCCGGAAAGACAAAGGCAAGGCGTATTGTGACTGCAATGAAAGCAACTACACATAAAATAATCCAAAAAACAGTCTCCATACTTCTTTCCAGTAAAACTTTCTGTAGGTGCGTCTAACTCTTACTATCCGCCTAGCCATTGATCGGCCTCGTGGCCGCCTACCCAATACCAGCGGGGATTATTCAGTTGCCATAATTCATTGTTATTATAATATTCCTGCTCAGCCTCAATAATCTGGTGATTCCCTCCGCCATAGGACACTTCGCGGACAATCTCCATTCTCCCGTTAACAAGCTCGCGTTCCACCAAGCCGTTCCAACCCGTATCCAACTCGTTTGTAAGGACAAATTCCCCATCGATGAATCTATAAATATTACCGCCCCAATATGCCGCGCCCGAACCACCTGCGGAGTAAATACATTTTTTCTCCGGATAAAGCGCAGGATTGCATATATCGGCAAACGATTCGGATATTTCAAAAAGAGGGTTGCTGAGCCATTCAAACAACGGGTTGCCATAAGCTTCAAACTCTCCGGTAACACTGTTGACCCATATGAAGCCTGTATGACTTTCACCATCGTTGAACTCCGGCCATGTATATGTCGCATAACAGTAAAACAAGACGTCGTCAATCACTATGTCTTTTTCAGGGCAGTACTCATACCACCGTGCGGCGCCGCCTCCCGCCCACAATCTGTCTAAGGTTTCTTCTTGAGACAAAACCCGTTCAGGCAGCGCCCACAGCCAACCATCCGGGTTTAGAAGGTTTCCATTCTGGTCATGAATAGGAAACCCAGAATCGTTCCCGATGTGGTAAATCATTGTTTCACTATTTGGATCGTCAGTAAGCTGCACATAGAAACAATGTCTAAAGTATTCACCTCTATCCTCAACTATATAGCCATGAGCAAAACTAAGAGAATCCAGTATTATCAATGGTTTTGGCTCATGAGATTTTACGTTTGTCACTACTGAAATATAGAAACGGCCATCTCGCAATGATATAATATTGTTGCGACAAACCACACCGAAAGGAGATGGCCGTTATCTACCGTCAAGAAATCATACAGGACATAAACCTGTTCGTGTCACAACCCAAAGCGAAATTCTACGATGAGTTGTTTTTGCACTTGGACTTGAGCCCAATAAGCGGGACTCATGCTAAAACCGGGCGCAAATCTCAAAAAGAAGCGTTATTCTGCTCGTTCGTTGTTATGAAATGCGAAGGCTTTTCACAGGTCACAGACCTTTGGGATTATCTGAGCAACAATCTGTTGATTGCCCACTACTGCGGTTTCAATATTATGAAGCCCTTGCCATCCTACTGGACGTTCGATAGGTTTATACGGAACGTGGACAACCGGGTTTTCAAAAATGTTATGCAAATGCAGGTCGTGAAACTGGCTGAGCTAGGCATCGTCGATACATCCTTCATAGGCTTGGATTCGACATCTGTCGCTGCCAATACTTCGCAGAATAACCCCAAATCGTTCAAAAAAGGTAAATTCAGGAAAGACAATCAACCTAAAGCGGATAAGGATTGCAGACTGGGCGTCCATGCCGCCTCAAATCAGCACAACGAGAAAAAGTTCGAGTTCTATTGGGGCTACAAGAACCACGTATTGGTTGATTGCATTACCGGGTTGCCTATCTATGAGTTGACCACCACTGCCGAGGTTCCGGATAGTACTGTGGCGCTTGATATTTTGGCAAAGACAAATGAGTTCCTGCCCGTCAGGGAATGCAGCTTCATCGGCGACAAGGGCTATGACGTCAAGGATATATACAACACTGTCAAGAATTTATATGAAGGCGAGTGCTTTATCCCCATAAACCCGCGCGGCACGAAAAACCCTGAGTTGCTCCCCGTTGGGAACCCGATTTGCGAAGCGGGTCTGGCTATGCATAGAGACGGTAAATTTACTTCGAAAGGTAACACAAGGCAAAAGTTTTGCTGCCCGTTCAAGCGCTCCAGACACAAATATGACTGTCCTTGTAATCACAAATCCTTCAATAAGGGTAAAAACACGGGTTGCACCAAGTACATTACGATTCCCGATGATTATAGGCTATCCATCAATCGTGATACGATTGAGTTCAAATCTGTCTACTCCTTGCGAACCGAGTGTGAACGCTACAACTCCCGTTTTAAATCTTCCGGTCAAGAGCGCCTCTGGGTGAGGAACAGCAAATCCGCAGAAAACCTCAACTCCATCGCCCATATTTCTCTTCTCGCCATCGCCGTCGCTGCCGTTGTCACTCGCAGCAGCTCTTCCTATCGTTGCTTGAAGTCAGCGAAGCGTGTGGCTTAGACGCCTGATTTCCTAATATTGTCCACTTCTTGGCCGTAGGGTCTGGTTATTATACTCTTTTTATCCACAATCTCTGCATCTGACTCTTCTTCAATTGCTTTCTTGATAGTCGCCCTCACTCTCTGGTGCTGTTTTGCTCATCCCTAATTACTCTATTCTGAAATCACGGATGCGCTGCATCAATCAGCAGCGTTATTATATCACCTTCGGCTCAAAATGCGAACAAATCGAAAAGAAT
>Ga0082212_10003817_pt1 | contig 21185 bp, 15 predicted proteins | sample TergutNt197P3_FD_71548 | JGI IMG/M metagenome (GOLD analysis project Ga0082212, IMG submission 71548) | Neocapritermes taracua P3 segment gut microbial communities from Petit-Saut dam, French Guiana - Nt197 P3 | ecosystem: Host-associated > Arthropoda: Insects > Digestive system > Gut ... | reverse complement strand
TTGGCTATGATAGTAATAGACCCTATCTCTTCAATTCCTGTCAATCGCGACAGGATTCTTGTGTCGCCACTACCACCAAAATGTTGGTAATTCTCAATGGCTTCTACAAATACAACACCACCAATAGGAAGTGCATCATCATCGATAATGATAATGATATGGTCTTCTGCATTTATATGCCCTGCGCCAGGATACACAGCAGGTTGTACATCTTTCACCTTCCAGCCGTACTCTACGGCGGCTAAGGGAGCTGATGCAAAAGGAGCATATATCCAGGTACTTTGTGCGAATAAGTTTGTGGCAACCCCCGTTAAGAGAAGCACACATAACATCGCTAGCAAAGTTTTTACTTTGCTGATTTTTTTGTTTGCCCGTTCCTCGGGCATAACAATGTTCGTATCGTATTTACGACTCATAAAAAAAACCTTTTGATTGTTTATAAAAAAATTAATTAAAATCTTATTTAATATTGCTGAATTAATAGTATTTATTTGGCTTTTCGTATATTTACTTTAGTCCATTTCATTATGCTTTTATTCTAAAAACATAGCGTTATTATTCTCTTCAGCACTTGAAAAAATACTAAAATAAATAAAAATTATGAAAAAAACAAATAATTTTTTTATTCCTTTAGCACTTTTTGAAATACTAAAATAAATAAAAATTATGAAAAAACAAAATAAAAAAAACGTCATATAATTTTTTTTATATAAAAACCACAAAAGTGTTATTTTTTTTTCACACTTTTGTGGTTTTTTGTTAATTTTTTTTTTAATTTAAATATATCATAATAATAATATATATATTTAAATTTCTAATGCTTTTAATCCTGGCAATATTTTTCCTTCTAATAATTCTAACGATGCTCCTCCTCCTGTAGAGATATGCGAAACTTTGTCCGCCATTCCGAACTTATTGATAGCGGCAGCCGAGTCGCCTCCTCCAATAATAGTGGTTGCTCCTTTTTCAGTTGCTTTAACTAATGCTTTAGCAATTGTTTTAGTTCCGTTTTCAAAATTAGTTAGTTCGGCTACTCCCATAGGTCCGTTCCATACAATAGTTTTAGCATTTTCAATAATATCAGAATATTTTTTCATAGTTTTATTTCCAATATCTAATCCCATCCAGTTATCGGGTATTTCTTTATAATCTAATATTTTTGTTTCAGCGTTATTATCAAATTTATTTGCGACTTTATGGTCTGTCGGCAGCATAAACTCAGCATTTTTATTTTTTGCAATATTAATAATATTTTTAGCGAGTTCAATTTTATCTTCTTCAAGCAGCGATGCCCCGATATTTAGCCCCATTGCTTTATAAAAAGTATAAGTCATTCCTCCCCCAATCAAAATGTTATCGCATTTATCTAACAGATTAACAATAACATCAATTTTTCCTGATATTTTTGCTCCTCCAATAATAGCAATAAAAGGTCGTTTAGGATTTTCTATTGCATCGCTGAGGTATTCAATTTCTTTTCGCATAAGATATCCTGCGAATCTATCATTAAACAATTTAGCGAGTGCATCAACACTGGCATGCGACCTGTGTGCTGCTCCGAAGGCATCATTAACATAAACATCGCCGTTTTTTGCTAATTGCATAGAAAAGTCGGCATCGTTTTTTTCTTCTTGTGAATAGAAGCGTAAATTTTCTAATAGAACAATTTCTCCTTTTACTGCGTTTTTAGTAATGTTAATGGTATCATCACCGATGCAATCAGGTGCAAATTTGACCTTATTTGGAAAGATTGCATTAAGATAATCTGCAACAGGTTTTAGTGAATACTTAATATTTCGTTCACCTTTTGGTCGTCCCAAATGAGACATTATTATAGGGATTCCGCCATCAGTCATAATTTTTTTTATAGTAGGAATCGTAGCGGTTATACGTGTGGCGTCGCTAACTTTTCCATCTTCTGACAATGGGACATTGAAATCCACACGCAATAAAGTGCGTTTGTCGTTAAAGTTGTAATCTTGAATTGATTTTATCATTAGTTTTAAATAATATAGTAATTAATTTTACAAAAATAGTATTTTTTTTTTTTTTTTAATGTATATTTGTAAATTATATTAATAAAAAAATTATGGCTAAAGAATTCAAATACCAAAATCCGTTTCCTGTCGGTAAAGACAAAACCGAATATGAACTTCTGCCAGAACTAAAAAACTATATATCAGTGGAAGAGTTCGAAGGTGCAAGAATATTAAAACTTCATCCTGATGCCTTAACAATTTTAACAGAAAGAGCAATGCGAGAATGCTCTTTCTATTTAAGAACTGAACATCAAAAGCAAGTTGCAAGTATATTATCAGATACTGAGGCAAGTCAGGCAGACAAATATGTCGCTCTTACAATGCTTCTTAATGCAGAAATTTCTGCAAAAGGTATTCTTCCTTTCTGTCAGGATACAGGAACAGCAACTGTATATGCTAAAAAAGGTCAGCAAGTTTGGACACACTCAAACGACGAGGAAGCAATTTCAAAAGGCATCTATAAAGTATACACAGAAGAAAACTTACGCTATTCCCAAAATGCAGCGTTAAATATGTATGATGAGGTAAATACAGAAACAAATCTGCCTGCTCAAATAGATATAGTAGCAACAGAAGGCGATGAATATAAGTTTCTGTTTATGGCAAAAGGAGGCGGTAGTTCAAATAAGTCCTATTTGTTCCAAGAAACGAAGGCATTATTAAATCCTACATCTTTAGAAAAGTTTTTAACAGAAAAGATGAAAACGTTAGGTACTGCTGCATGTCCGCCTTATCATATTGCTTTTGTTATCGGCGGAACTTCTGCTGACATTTGTATGAAAACGGTTAAACTTGCTTCTACTAAATACTATGACGAACTTCCAACAAAAGGAAATGAATTAGGACAGGCATTTAGAGATATAGAGTTAGAAGAGAAGTTATTAAAAGCAGCACAAAAAATAGGATTAGGTGCCCAATTTGGTGGAAAATATTTTGCTCACGACATAAGGGTTGTGCGTTTATCCAGGCACGGAGCATCTTGTTTTGTTGGTATGGCTTTATCTTGTTCGGCTGATAGAAATGTTAAAGCAAAAATTAATGCTGATGGTGTATGGATTGAAAAATTAGAAAAAAAACCTGGAGATTTAATTCCTGCAGAGTTAAGAAAACAAAACATAGATGGTGCTATTAAATTAAATATTAATCAACCAATTCAAAATGTCCTTGCTGAACTTACTAAATATCCTGTTGCTACGTTATTATTGTTAACAGGAACAATCATTGTCGGCAGAGATATAGCACATGCAAAATTAAAAGAACTATTAGACAGCGGTCAAGACCTGCCACAATATATTAAAGACCACCCAATATATTATGCTGGTCCTGCAAAAACACCAAAAGGAATGCCATCGGGTTCATTTGGTCCTACTACTGCAGGCAGGATGGATTCTTATGTTGATTTATTTCAATCTAAAGGTGGTTCTATGATTATGTTAGCAAAAGGCAACCGTTCTCAGCAAGTGACCGATGCTTGTAAAAAATATGGTGGTTTCTATTTAGGTTCTATTGGTGGTCCTGCTGCAATATTAGCACAAAACAATATTAAAAATGTAGAGTGCTTGGCTTACCCGGAACTTGGTATGGAAGCAATTTGGAAAATTGAAGTTGTAGATTTTCCTGCATTTATATTAGTAGATGATAAAGGCAATGACTTTTTTCAGATGTTAAAGTAAATTTCGGTGACTAGGTGACTATATACTATAAATTTCGCAAGTAGAAAGAACGCATAAACAATCTATTTTACTTGCGAAATTTATGAATAGAGTAAAAAATTGTTAATCAGAATTTATAATATTTGTTCGTTCTAATATATGTAGATTTTCTATAATTTTAGATAAATCACCATCAATAACTTCTTTTAAACTATAATTTTTATTTTCGCCATCTAATCTATGGTCGGTAACTCTATTTTGTGGATAATTATATGTTCTAATTTTTTCAGACCTATCTCCTGTCTTAATCATAGATTTTCTTGTAGAAGATATTTCTTCTTGTGCTTTTTTCAGTTCCATTTCATAAAGTCGGGAACGGAGAACTTTCATTGCTTTATCTTTGTTTTTTAATTGGGAACGTTCATCTTGACAAGCAACGACAATACCTGTTGGTATATGCGTAATACGAATTGCCGTTTCCACTTTATTTACATTTTGACCGCCTGCACCACCTGACCTATATACATCAATTCTAATATCTTCATCTTTAATTTGCACATCAACATCTTCTGCTTCAGGTAGAACTGCTACTGATGATGCAGAAGTATGAAGGCGACCATTTGCTTCTGTTTCGGGAACTCTTTGAACTCTATGAACCCCACTCTCAAACTTCATCTCACCATAAATACCATCTCCACTTAAAGAAAAAACAATTTCCTTAAAACCACCTTTTTCACTATCATTAAAGTCAATAATTTCTAATTTGTAGTCCTTAATATCAGCAAATTTTTGATACATCCTAAATAGATCACCTGCAAAAATACCTGCTTCGTCACCACCTGTGCCAGCCCTTATTTCAACGATGCAGTTTTTCATATCATTTGGGTCTTTTGGAATAAGTAGAAACTTCAACTCTTCTTCTAACTCTTCTATTCGTGGTTGCAATGAGTTAATTTCTTCGTAAGCCATTTCTCTAAGTTCGGCTTCTATATCTTTTGTATCTATTAATTCTTTGGCAGATTCCAAATCATTAATGCTTTTAACATATCTTTCACCTGCTTCTACAACTTTGGCAAGCGATTTTATTTCTTGAGTTATTTTCTTATATTGTTGCAAATCATTAACAATATTTTGTTCGTTTAATTTTTCTTTTAGGTCGTAATATTTTCCTATTAGTTGTAATATTTTATCTTTCATATAATAAAAAAAACACTAAAATACTTATTTTTTTTGTTATTAAATATATAATAGATTAGAAATAAAAAAAAATGTTATTATTGCTAAAAAGACATTAGAAAAAATATACAACTACTTACTAAACGGCATCCAAACAAAACTAAAAAATGGTGCAACAAAAGGAGAGGTAAATACAGCCAAACCAAAATCTGCATAAATCTTGCTTCCTGCTAACCTGAACCCTAACAATATACCTGTGTTTGCTGCATTCACGACATCAGTATTCCATATTTCTAATAGCAATGATAAATCTTTGCGACTACTAAAATGTCTTTCAAAACTACCACAAAGTCCAAATGAACCATCAGGGTAATTAAATAAAAACGGCGGTCTTCCAAACAAACTAGTCAATTCAGGAAATTCTTGGTAACCCACTTTATAAAAAACCCCTGCTGAAACATTTGTCGGATTATAGTAATTATCAAAATTATACGTTGCTATACCATATAAATGATGCATCTTATTATAAATACCTATTTGTCCATAATTATAACCAAACGCAAAGCACAAATCATTACTCTTTTTAATATTAATATAAGGTATAGAAACTTTTGCATTAATTAAGGCAATTTGCTCGTTTGTGTTAGTAAAAGGAATAAAAGAATATCCTCCAATTATAGATAAATAATCAGAGATTCCAAATCCACCCATAAAAAAAAATAATTCATAATTACCTATAAAATGATTGTTAGAAATAGGATTTGCTGTCGGCATAAGAAAAAGAGAATGGTTTTGATATTGAAAAATATTTTCGGCAGTTCTACGCACTTTAATATTTATAATTTCATCCTCATAAATAACTATTTCTTCATCAAAAAAATTTAAAATAATAAATGGTATAAAACTATCTACATTTGTTTCATTTTTGTTAAGTACCGTATTTAAATCATTTATAGAACTAACAACGGCAACAATATTTCCAGAAATCACATCACCATTATTTAATTTAACTATATATGTAAAATTATTCTCTATATTAGTATTTTCTTTATAAGTGCTTAATGAAAAAGAAAATATATTTAAATTAGCATTTAATAAAACTAATATAAAAATACTAATTTTCAGGACTATTTTTAATTTCATATTTATCGCTAATGTTTCGGCTAATGCAACTACAACAATAATTATATTAAAAAATACTAATTGTATTTCTATTACACTTTTAAGAAACTATTTATAATTAATTTTCTGCTACAATTACTTTAGAGCCGTCTGTTAAATTTATCTGCCCATTAATTACTACTTTCTCACCTTCTTTTAAACCTGAAACAACCTCCAAATGTGTATTATAATTTTTCCCTAAAAATATACGAGTCAGCCGAACACTTTCACCTTCTACCACATATACAGAAGGTTCTTTAATACTACTAATAATCGCATCTCGGGGTATCATAAGAACCTTTCCTGTTTTTGTATTATTTACACTGACGTTAACATAAGTTCCTGCTTTAAGTGGAGCATTTCTATTATTATTAGGTATAGTTATTTCAATAGGATAAGTATGTGCTTGCGTGCCTTTCGGACTTATATTTGAAATTGTCCCGTTATAAACAACTTCCGAATAAATATCTGTCGTTACGCTGACTGATTGACCTTTTGAAAGTTCATAAACATTACTTTCAGATACTACAAAAACTACTTTCAATTGTGATATATCTGCTATACCTGCAATTGGCGTTCCTACATTTACCCAAGCACCTAATTCTGTATTACGAGAGGTAATATAACCACTAAAAGGAGCAACTATTTTTGTATCTTCTAATTGCTTTTTTGCTTGTTCCAATTGTATTGTAGCATTTTCGAAACCTATACGAATATCTCGTAATTGTGTTTCTGTTACTGCATCGCCTTTACGAAGATTTTGGAATCGTTCTAAATCTTCTTTGAATTTATCATAATTCAATTTAGCATTTTCGTAAGTCAACTGGCGATATGTTGCATCTACTTCGGCTAAAACTACTCCTGCGTTTACATAATCACCAAGTTTGAAATTAATTTTTACAATCTTACCTGATGCTTCAGCCCCAACCATAACTTCTTTGGTTGCTTCTGTTATTCCAACAAATTGCAGTTCGCCATCTATACCACGCCACTCTACATTTGCTACATTTACGGCGACTAAATGCTCAATAGTTTTTACTTCTTTTCTGCTATCTATAATTTTTTTATTACTGCTTAAGGTATAGGTTATTACAGCAGCAACAATTATTAAAATTAAGATGATAATTGCTTTTCTCTTCATAATATAATTTATTTTTATTATAATTTACTTTTAAAAAATTACTATACCAGAACGTATAGAATTACAAAGATAACACTTTTTAATGAAATTATTATATCAAAATATATTAGAATTATAAAAAATAGAAAAAAACATATTATTTTTTACAATTGAAAAAATAAAATTAATTTAAAAAATACAAATTATATGAGATAGAACTTAAAAAAAAATAAAAAATTATGATTATTAAATAAATTTTTATTATATTCGCATTAAGTTTTATTGAAAATTAAATTTCAGTGTTAATTTTTGTTTGATTTTACCGATAATTAATATAAAAAAGGAGGCAATTATGACAATAGAAAGCAGTCATTTGCAAAAACCAACTGCCGCACCAAATAATCCTATTATGAATGTTCAGAATGAAATTCAAAAGGGATTAGAAAAAGAAACAAACCCAAATGCAGCAGAAAATTCAACCAAACAAGTGCTTGCGGCAAGCCAAGTTCCACAGCAAGTTAATCAACAGCGTGTGGTATCGGAACAAGTAGCACGAGGTTATTTAGATATAAAAATCTAATTAAATGTAATAATAATATTTATACTTAAATAATATTATTTGCCACAATAAATAGGCAGTATATAATTTCTGCCTGTTTGTTGTGGAATTTGATGTTTTGTTCCACACTGATAAATTATATAAAATAAAATTCTAACATATATCTATTTATATATAATCTTATCATAAATTATTTTAGTATGCCCTGAATTATTTTCTATATATCTTCTTGCTGAACTTCCTGTTTCTGTTCTATTATCAATATCATTCATACATACTAACCATTCTTTTAATTGATTATGATTACTAATCCTTGTTAGTGCTTCTACATTAATTAGTAAAAAAGCATCAGGTGAATTATAGCAATTAGGTCCTGTAACTAATGGAATACCGTAGCCCGCAGGTTCTGTAATACTATGAACTCCAACTCCAAATGCCCCACCAATGTAAGATAAATCAGAAATAGCATATAATTTAAGTAAATTACCAATACTATCTACTATTATAGTTTTTTCATTTTGTATTTTAGTAGTGTTTTCTTTATTATTTAATATTTCAGAAAGTAAAATGTTATCATTAAAGATATTTTTTATATAGTCAATATTAGTAGTAGTAGGTTCGTGTGGGACAAGAATTAATCTTATTTTCATTTTATCTAATTTTTTATAATCTTCAATAGCATTAAAAATTATATCAATATCTTTATTCCAAACACTACCACAAACAAAAATTAGTTCATTTGCCGAAAATAAACTACGACTTAAAATAGGTTCTAATTTGGCAATACTTACTTTTTCTATAATTCTATCATTACGAGTATCAGCGGATTTATGTATGTTTGTGGCTAATCTCATATTATTAAAAAAATAAAAATCAGAATCAGATACAGCAAAAATATCGGTAAAACAACGAAAAATCTTTTTATAGAAAGGAAACAATATTTTATTTTTTTTAAGAATACGAGGATAGGTAGCGTTTATAAGAAAGGACTTTATATTATTTTTTTTTAATATATACAAAAAATTACACCATAGTTCATAACGCACAAATATTGCTTTTGTAGGTTTAACATCATTGATAAATTTTTTGGCATTCCAATAGGTATCAATAGGTAAATAATAAATAGCATCAGCAAAAGCATATTTTTTTTGTGTATTATAACCTGATGGAGAAAAGAAAGTGCATAAAATTTTAGTATTAATGTTATTTTTTTTTATTAACTCAATTAGTGGTTTTGCTTGCTCAAATTCACCCATAGAAGCCGAATGAACCCATATACAATTCTGTATATTAGTATCTATATTATGGCTTTTTCTTTCATTTAATTTAGGAATAAAAAGAGCAATTAAAGGAAGCAAAAAATTAATTATCGTTATTAAAACATTATATATTATAAACATTATATTTCAAATTTTTCATAAATAATTTTACAAAAATAAGAAAAAATATGTTTAATATTTTTTTATTTTTTTTGTAATTATCTTCAATAATTTACAAAATTCTTTTTTATATTTTTTGAAAACTGCACTTTTTTGCATTAAAAAAGTCGCTATTTTTCAATATATGTATTATAAAAAAGGTATATAACTATATACAAAATACAACTTTTTACAAATATAGTATAAAATATTACAAAAGTTAATATTTTTCTTTCATTTGCTAATAAAAACGTTACCATCGCTACTTTTTTACTAGCGAATATAAATATTTTTATTAAATAAAATATTATATTTGTAACAAAATATAATAAAATTAATGAATATTGCAGTATTATTTGGTGGTATATCCACAGAAAGAAATGTGTCGTTAGTCGGCGGTAAGGCAGTAATAGAAGCCCTTCGTAGAAAAGGACATAACGTTATCCCAATAGACCCTGCTTTTGGAAATGATAAAGAACGAAAATCAGAAGCATTATTAACAACAGATTTAAACGAAAATATTAGTAATTTTAATACTATTGAGGAGTTATCAATATTTAATCCTCGCAGTTATATAGAATGTGTTAGTTCTAATTTGTTTGATAATATTGATTGTGCTTTTATTGTTCTACATGGTAAGTATGGTGAAGATGGCACAATACAATCTCTTCTTGATTTAAGAGGAATAAAATATACAGGTAGCAATTCTAAATCAAGTGCTATTGCAATGGATAAATCAATATCTAAATCTATATTCACTGCTAATAGATTACTTACACCGCATTGGGAATTACTTTCTCCTTCTGATGCAGATGATGAGGAAGTTCTAAAATATATTATTAAATCATTTGGAAAGAAAATAGTTGTTAAGCCCGCCGACCAAGGTTCTACAATTGGTTTAAGTATTATAGACGATGGTTACATAGATACATTTGCAGAAGCAATTAAATATGCGGGGAATTATAGTAATAATATTCTAATTGAAAAATATATAGCGGGCAGAGAATTAACTATTGCTATACTTGATGGCGAGGCGTTACCAGTAATTGAAATTATTCCTGAAGATGGCTTTTATGATTATGACCATAAATATAGAAAAAATAAAACGAACTTTATTTGTCCTGATAATATTCCTGCTGATATAGTGGATTTTACTCAAAGTGTTGCTACTGCAGCATATAACTCGCTTGATTGCAGTTGTTTTGGAAGAGTTGATTTTATATTAGATGACGAAGGTCAGCCATATTTATTAGAAGTTAATACTATACCGGGTTTTTCTACTTCAAGTTTATTCCCTAAAGCAGCACTTGAAATAGGGCTTGATTTTGATAATTTATGCGAAAAATTAGTTAATATTACTTTAGGCAATAATCTTTAAGTAGGATTTTTCCAAATATATTAAATACATTTGGAAAATAGAAAAAAAAAAGTTATTTTTGTAATTCTAATTTGAAAAAGTTAGAATTATTAACTATTTAAATAATAAATTTATACAAGAAAATGGCAAAAAAAATTGCAGGTGCGTTCAAATTACAACTAAAAGCAGCCGAAGCAACTATGGCACCACCTGTGGGACCTGCGTTCGGACAACGTGGCTTAAATGGTATGGAGTTTGTAAAACAATTTAATGGAAAAACAGGAAAACAACAAGGAACTATACTTCCTGTTGTCGTTACTTTTTATTCTGATAAAACATTTACTTTTATAATTAAGTCACCTCCTGCTGCTGTATTAATTAAGAAAGTTCTAAACTTGACAAGTGGGTCTGCGACACCTAATAAACAAAAAGTCGGCACTATTACTCGTAAGCAATGCGAAGAAATATTTGAAATAAAAAAAACTGATATGAATTGCTCATCAATAGAATCTGCAATTAGTCAGATTGCAGGAACAGCACGTTCAATGGGCGTAACATTAGTTGACTAATTTATCAGTTGTTTTAATATAAGATATTAATTCACATATAATAAAAGATTATAATACTGTTTTAATTTTTTAATTCATATAAGGTATATAAGATGATTATATGCGAGTTTATGATTATGTTATAAAATTAGAAAACATTAATAATAATTATATAATTTTTTATGAAAAATTTACTAAAAGTATGATGAAACGAATAATAATTGTGTTGCTTTTGTTAATAGTAAGTGGCAACATATATTGTCAAAAATTATCACCTGAACACATTGCAAATTCTGTTTATTTTTGGTTTACTTCAGGAAGATTTGAAAAAATTGAAGAACAATGGGATAAATCTATTATAGAAGAAGCCAAAATCACTAATTTAGCAGAGCAATTAGAAGAAGTATGGGAACAACTTGTTATTCAAAACGGCAATTTTGAAAACATTTCTGAATATGCAGAAATAGATACTACAAATACTGCAAATGGTATCCAAATGATTAGAAATATTGTTTTTGAAAATGATTCTGTCGCTTTGAGTGTCAATGTAAATAAAGACAATCTTATCGTAGGATTATTTGTCATTCCTGCAATTATTATAAATTATAAAGATGCAAATTATGTAGATACCTCTAAGTTCGAAGAGTTTGATATTGCATTCGGCGAGAATGACGATATTACAGGAAAAATAACTATTCCCAAAAATATTTCTAAAAATAAAAAAGTTTCCTGTGTAGTGTTGGTACACGGTTCAGGGGCTTCTGATTTTGACGAGACAATTTATGGTAGGAAACCATTTAGAGATATTGCATTTGGCTTGTCTACTAATAATATTGCGGTTTTGAGGTATAACAAAAGAACATATTTGGATAAAATTAAAGATATAAATAACTTTACTATAGATGAAGAAAGTGTAGATGATGCCGTTGATGCTGTTTATTTTATAAAAAATAAATATTCTGATAAGATAGACAAAATATATGTTCTCGGTCATAGCCAGGGCGGTTATGTAATGCCAAGAATAGCAAAGAAAAGTAAAATTGCAGCGGGGTTTATTTCTGTAGCAGGTAATGTGCGGCCACTACCTGAATTAATGAAAGAACAATATGAATACCTTGCTGATGTATTTGGACTTGAGAAGGAATATTTGAGTGATTTAATGAAACCTTGCGATTTGATATTAAGTGGAAATTTTACAAAAGATACTCCTGAATCTGAATTACTTAATATTCCTGCAGTGTATTGGCTTGATTTGAAGAACTATAATCCTCTCCAAGAATTTAAAAATGAAAAACGTCCAATTTTATTTATTCAATGTGAGCGTGACTATCAAGTTACGATGACAGATTTTAATTTATGGAAAAAAGATTTATCTAAAAATAAAAATGTCAAATTCATTTTGATTGATGGATTAAACCATTTAATGCAGGAAGGCGAAGGGCGTTCAGTTCCAGGTGAATACAAAGAGCCTAAAAATGTTAACCAAAAAGTTATAGACAACATTACGAAATGGTTGCTCACAAATAAATAACAATTACAAAATACTATAATTATATTATAAGTTTTCTTAATTCTGTTATTTCTTTTTTTTCTAAAAAACGATATTTCCCGCGTGCTAATCCTTTTGTAGATAGATTATGATAATACTTTCTATCTAATGATTTAACTTCATAACCTACTGCTTCAAACATTTTTCGGACTTCGTGATTCTTACCTTCTGTTAAAGTTATCATTGCCTTATATTTGTTTTCAGGGTCTATAAAGACATCACAAGGTGACGTTACTATATTATCGCCTATATCAATACCATTAGCAATTTTTTGTGCATCCGTTGTTGATAATATTTTATCTAACTTTGCATTATATACTCGTTTAATTTTATATTTGGGGTGAGTAAGAATATTTGCTAACTCACCATCATTAGTCAGTAAAATAACTCCTGTGGTATTTCTATCCAAACGTCCTACGGGGAACACTCTATCTTGTATCTTTACTATATTCATAACAGTTTTTCTGCCTTTTTCATCAGAAGTGGAAGTTATACAATTTTTGGGCTTATTTAATAATATATATATATACTTGTGAGCAACATAAATAGTTTTCCCATTAACAACAACATTATCGTCACTGGATATTTTACTGCCAAGTTCAGTAACAACTTTTTTATTGACTTTAACTGAACCGTTTTGTATTAACTCATCTGCTTTTCTTCTTGAAACAAAACCTGCATCAGCAATATATTTATTAAGCCGAATTAATTCTTTTTTATTAGGATTACTTTTTTTTATTTTCATATTTACAAAAATGATTTTTTAGAACGTGATTATATACTTGTTTATACCAAATCTCTTTAAATTTTTTATTATATATTTTATTAGATGCCGTGTCAAGCACGGCATAACAGATATTATTTTCTTTGTTATATTATATTTTCATCCTGTCATAGCGAACTTGTTCCGCTATCTCCTCCCAATGTATATAAATTCTTACAATTATAGTATATACGACAAAAACAAATATTTCTTTACTACGTCATCGTAAACAAGTTGCGATTGCATTACTTTTATGTGCAATTGCAACTTGTTCACTACCAAATAAACAACAATTTAGTATAAACAAATATAGTATATACTATAAAATTTTTATATAAATTACCAATTCCAATTATTGCAAATTAAATTTAATAGAATTAGGAATAGTGCCAACATTAAATCTGGTTCTAATATTCATATTGTCGTAAATAATTATTTCGCCATCAGAGTTAAAATTAAATGAATTTGCTACCCAAATACTATTGTCAAAAAAATTAATAGCAACAGCAGTCCACATATCATACTTGTTCGGATTAGAAATTATAAGTTTTGGCAATGAATTAGTATCACATAAAGATATAGAATAAATACCGGGAATTGCCTGTTCTATATCAGTAAGCCCCCACGTAGAGTTAACGAAATATAATGTATCTGCCATCTGATTAAAACATAAATCGTAAATATTTGTCATCCATCTTTGTGTAATATCCATTGTAGTTGGATTGTATTCAATTAACGCGCCCTTAATTTCATTAGTATCTGATGCTAATCCCCAACAAATAACATATATTTTATCATTATTGAAATATATTCGCATAGGATTAGAATCAGTTTTAATTTTATTTATTTCACTTTTAGTATTAATATCAATTATAGATATAGTTGAGGCAGTCGGATTATCAGAATCAAGGTCTCCATACCCGCTATTTACTACATATAATTGCTGATTTGTTGAATTGTAACAAATGTCTTCAGGATGTGACCCTACTTTTATCTTATTATTTTCTATATTTTGCTGTGAAGATTCTAAATCAGATGGATTAAAATAATAAACATAATACTCAGAATTAGACAACTCAATGTAAGCCGATACAAACGCTAAAGTATCATTAATAATTACTATTTTACGAAGCATAGTATATGTAGGAAAGACAATTCTACCTTTTGATTTGCCATCGTAGATGTTAAATACTTCAATTGCTCCTGTTACAGATACAAAGCCCAGAGTATCCCAAAGCACAATATCATTAGCATTATCGCCAATTTTTAAATTTATATTTGATTTTCTAAAATAGTAATTAGAATAAACATTATTGTCAAAGTTATATTTAGTAATAGAAGCATTATCTGTTCTTATCAATCCTTCATTTAATATAAAACAGCAATTATATCCGTCATTATTTCCATCTGTATTGGGGTTAGTAGGTTCTTTTACACATCCATAAAGCAATATTGCAATAGTTAAATAAAATATTTTTATAGTATTATTTTTTATCATAATACAAAAATACAAAAAATAATATTATTAATCTACATACATTCTTTATTGTATAATTAAATCTGCTCTTAAAGCACCTTGTGCTTTTAATGCTTGAAATATAGATATTAAATCACGTGGTTTAACAAATAATGAGCGCAATCCTGCTACTAAATCTTGAACATTTGCACCATTATATTCTAAACTATGGGCTGCTTCATAATCCTCTATTGCTCTAATATCATATCTAACTGTTGTATCTAAATAATTCCACTCGGGCTTTGGTATTCTTGCACCACCATAATATGGAAATGATGCACTTCTACCATATCCCCAACCTGAATAATACCCATAATAGTGATTATTTGGTCTATGGTTAGAATAGTATTTATCTATAACTATTTCTAAACCGCCGTGGGCGATTACAACAGGAAATATTTCAACATTACCACCAATTACTATAGTTCCTGTCCGCTCATTAATAACGACTCTTGCAATAGGATTGTCGGTAATAACATTAATACTTTCTACTTGTGCTATATATTGTTGTGGTGGAACACCATTAGGAACTTCTACTTGCACCGTTCCTGCATCAATTATTAATGCTCTTCCACCCATTTCTTGTATTCCTGCAACGATATTATTTGCATTAGTATAATCGGGTTCGTTTAGATTTATTAGGAAATTATTTCCAAAACCTACATTTGGATTTATATCTTTTTCTAATATGAGTCCTCCTGCAACACGTCCGGTAGTTGTTTCATTTTTTCTTATCCTGGCACCATAATGTTCGTAATCATATCCACCAACTGCTAATGCTCCTTGTGCCATTCCTACAATATCTCCGTTTTGGTCTGCTATAGGACATAAAACTAAAACACCACCTTGCAATGACTTTGCATTACCCAATGTAGATATTGTTATATCTATTTTACTTCCGCGTTTCATATATTGTGGAATAGTGGCAGTAACTATAACGGCAGCAACATTTCTAATCCTTGGATTAGCGTGTATAGTTGTCCCAAACTTTTTAAGCATACTAATAACACTTTGGGTAGCAGGTGAGTTTTGCATATTATCGCCTGTATTATTTAATCCCGTAACAATGCCATAGCCAATAACTTGATTAGTAATTGGACCATCGCCCGGAATACTAATATTAGAAATATCTTTAATCCTTGCTGAATATAAGCCATCTGTATGAAGGATTAACACAATAATAAGCAAACAAATAGATTTATACCATCTCATAATAGATTTCCATATTTAGTTAATTAAAACTCAAATATTGTGCCAACTTTTTTGATATTAAGAACATTTTCTTTTTATGTAATTATGCAATTATATACTTGTTTATATTAAATTTCTTTAAACTTTAACAATAATTCCAATTTTATGAACAATAGTTCCAATTTTATGAACAATAATTCCAATTTTATGAACGAATAAACAACTTACACAATTTAGTATAAATAAATATATAATAACGTAAATTTATATAATAACGGCAAAATATTATTACAACAGAGTATTATTAATTGTTAATTGAAATATCAAAAGAAAAAGTAGTTCCTTCATTAACTGTACTGGAAACTCGAACTTTACTATTGTGTGCTTCAACATATTTTTTTACGATAAGTAATCCCACCGTGCTATTAGGATTGACTATATCATCTAAATTATGGTCTGCAGAAAAGTTTTTATATATTTTTTTTAATTTACCTGCATCAATGCCGATACCATCATCTACAACTTCAAATTGGGCTTTATTATCATTATTCTTATAAACATTAATTTTAATATTTCCATTATTGTGGGTAAATTTAACAGCATTATTAATTAAGTTATGCAATACAACGATAAGTTTTTGTGGGTCTGCTTCTAATTGTCCAATATTTTGTGAAATATTTTTTTTAATATTTATATTTTTATTATTAGCATCAGTTATATTTTTCTTAATTGCTTGGTCTACAATATAATCTATATCTACGGTATCTTTATTTAATGTTAGGTTATTATCTTCAAAATCCACAAAACGCTGAATATCTTCTGCTAAATCTATTATTTTATATGTATAGTCAATAATATTATTTACTATATCGTTTTTCTCCATTGAATTTAAATCATATGACCTAAGTAACTCTACGAGACCTTTTATTGTATTAGTGGGGTCGGCTACACCATCTAAAATCTCTATAAAAATATTATTTTTCTGCTTTTGTAAGTCCAAAAACTCTTCAGATTTATATTTAACTGCACTAACATTATTATAAAATGAAGTATTTACTTCTGTAATATTTTCTAATTGTTTAGTTATGTTTTCTAACTTTACTTTTAACTTCTCTGTTTCTTCACTATCACAAGATTTATCAAGTTGGTTCTGAATACTTATTATTTTCGTAGTATATTTTTCTATTTGATTGCCTAATGAGTAGATTGTTTTTCCATTTTTCTTTCCTTTAAATAAAAACACCATAAACAAAATTAAAAATATTAATGCAAGTCCCGAACATAAATATATAATCTTCCAAGATAACTCTTCCCAATCTTTATCTGCATTTATATTATTTTCTAACGTAGTTATAGTATTATCTGCTGCTTGTTTTAATTGTTCTAATGTATCTACCTTTTTCATTAAATCTGCTAATCTATTATTTACTTCAAACTTTATTGTATTAGTTTTTGACAGCCATGCTCCCGCTAAATCAAATGCACTTATTTCTAAAATATATCTACCTTCTGTTAAATTAGAATATAATACTTCTTTTGCTCCTACTGTTCTGTCTGATACTTCATTATTATGCTTTAACACAAGTTTATACATAAAAGGCGAAGTTGCATTAGAATTACTATTTTGCAATATATATTTAAATACAATTACATCTTTATCTGAAATTACAATATTTTCATAATTTTCTATTGTTGTTCCATTTATTTCTATTGTTGTTATATCTACTAAATATGCTGCATCAAGTGAGGTAGTCATTATTAAAAAAGCGATTAGTAAGATTGTGTAATTTAATATTTTCATATTTTATTTTAATTTATATTAAATGCAAAGTTACAAAAAAAAAAAAAAAAAATTATATGATTATATACAATGTTATACAAAATTGTATATAATTAGTAATTTTTTATGTCTATTACTCTAAAATTTACTCTATTAGAGAGAATTTTAGAGTAATAGAACATTGTATATAATCACGTAAAAAAATACTATCTAACTATAACTAATTTTGTTTGATATATTTTGTCATCTGCAAACACTTTTACAAAATATACTCCATTTGGTAAATCAGAAGTATTTATTTTTGAAAAGTTATATTCACCCTGTAATTTAACATTTAATATTTCATTTCCTAATGCACTTGATATAGATATTTCAGGGTTAAGCACGGAATATGGAAACGACAATGTTGCTTCATTTGATACAGGGTTAGGACTTACATAAAGTTCATTAATATAAGGGGCTTCTTTTATTTTATCAGGATTGTTCGTTCCTAACAATGCAATATCATCTATTAACGCATTTAGACCTATAGTATTATTATTGGCATAACAAACAAATCTAACTTTAAGATTAGAAAAATCTTCGCCTTCTTGTTTGAATTTAGTGAGATTGATGTATTCTCTTTGCCATTCCCAGTTTTTTGGTTTTTGACTCACACGGAATTCTTGGACTAATCTCCAAGTATTTCCACCATCAAAACTAACTTCAACAAACAAACCGCTAATGCTTAAACTACTGCCAACTCTACATACTAACCACTTTTGATAAGTTAAAAATATATGTGAATGGTTGAAACTAAAAGTAGGACTTTCAACAAAGGAAGAATCTTTTATTGTTTCTACGGATGGATTCTTACCCGAAGTTTTAAGTGTAGCAGTTGTTGTAAAACATCTACTTCCTATTGCAGGATAACCAGGAGAATATAAAATATGGCTCCAAGGAGTTTGGTTATATGTATAAACAACAGTAGGTGATGCAATAGACCATCCATTAGTAGCATTGGCACTATGTCTAATACTCCATCCATTAGCATTATTACAATCATTTGAATGCAAACTATCATATCCTGTAAAGAAGAAATAATCTCTATCTATTGTTTCAATATTATTGCTAAACGGGTCTCTATAAGTAAATCTATAAAACACTCTTGAACCTTCTTCTTGAGCAGGAATTTCGCCTGTATAAATACTACCATTGCTTGAATTTTGTCTTGTTAATAAAACAGATTTAACTTCGCTATTAAAATTAGTATAGTAATTTACATATAACTCATTTATATATTCTGGTGCAGCAAAATCAAGTATCTCACAAGATATAGGCATAGAGTTAGAAGCATTAGGTTGGTCTGGGACGTTTGAATGCTTGAATCTATTGTTAATTAACATATTAAAACCAATTTTGTGCTTGTTAAATGCTCTATATATTTCATTAAAATTATATTCAAATTCTTTAAAATCTGATTCTATGTATTCACCTGTATTAGGGTCTATTACCCATTCAGGTGTGTATCTATCATTTGCTCTAACCATAGCATCAAACCAAGTTGAAAATACTTCTTCTGCCGTATAACCATCAGGTAAATATTCTTTTGCAAAATGGACTGCTCTTTTTACAACGTCAAAATCTTTTGCTGTTTTTCTAAAATCCCAGAATGCTCCTGATAATATTTGTGAATCTTCGTGTGATTCACCTATAATATTAGTAGTAAAGAGATAATCGTTCTCGCAAGTTCTATGCAGATTATGAGTCAAAGCCCATCCTTCTAATCCTGTTTTTACTATTCCATCAAATACATTTGGATCATCTTTAATAAAGGCAGCAGTTATATCGGCATTTGCTTCGTTAGCCATACTACTGAACATACCTGTGGGCTTGTTCATCTCAACATATTTTGCAAAAACAATAGAATGACCATATTCGTGATAGCAAACTTTATCTAATTTACCCATAAAGACATTTTTATGATTCGCACATAAGAAAGCCAAAGTTGCATCGCCTGACGCATAAGCATTAAAATTAAGCGACATATTTTCTAAATTTGCAGGAACTTTAATTATTTGAGCAATTGCAGTCACTTGTTTTCCTACATTAGGACTTGGATCCATAAGAGTGTAATAATTTCTAACAGTAGAAACATTATTATATATGGTTCGCATAACTTCATCATAATCGTTGCTGTCGTGCATTTTAATTCCGTCATTAGTTATTACGCCTTGATAACTATAATCTGTTCCTGAAGAGGTACTATCAGGATGAACTCTTTCTTTCATTACTACATAGCTACCTGCAAGTTTTGTTGTAAACTTTTTACCAATAACATTATCAGGCAAATTACTAATTACTCCTGAATTAGTTGTTGTTTTAGTTCCTTCACCTTCGATTTCTATTTGTAAGTTTCGCATTGGTCCTAATTCCATTGGACTGTTTGGACTAATACCATAATGCTTAGATTCTACACTTATATTAGCCTCCCAAACAAGATTTTTCCTTTGAAGCAGTTCATAGTTAGTAACATCTATATATGATTTATATAACTCTATACCGCTTTCTATATCTACTTCAATAACGGGCTTATAATCATAACCGCTACCATTAAATACAGGCAGCACATAAGTTGGAAGAGTAAATGATATTGTGTATGATAGATTTTTGTCATCTAATCCCAATGTGGCAGAACTTCCAATTCTTTCTATATCTTTAGACGAAAGGTTTTTAGAAATATCGTATGCATTAATATCATCAGAATGTGTATAAACATCATAATAATACATTGATGAAAAAGTTTGTATCCTGCCATCAGGATATACATACATACGGACAAAACTATTAAGGATGTCATATCCGTCTATTGTTTGCACAAAAACAACAACAAATATTTTATCAGATGCTAATACATTGTGGACTCTCAAATTATTAGGGTCTATACCTAATTTTTGAAATGAATTTTGTAAGAACTTCTTACATTCGTCTGCAACATTATCTTTATTGATTTTATTGTTGCTAAGACGTGTATTACATCCATTTTCTTTAATTGAAGCAGAATTACGGCTATATTGAGCATTCATTTCGTCTATTTTTTTGCTACCCAACATACCATATACTTCATTAATATTGAATACTTCACCTTTGGACGATACATTTACTAATTTTGTGCCGTCTGAAGTATTTTGCTCGAAGGTTCTGTAACTTGTATTAACTTCATAAGCATTGATAACTCCTGCTCCAAGTATAGATATAGACAGCCCTACGATAATGCACATTGCAATGTGTCTTAAAATTTGCATTATAATTCCTATTAAATTTATTTAACAAACATACAAATATAATATTTTTTTATAAAATTATAACTATAAAAA
>Ga0082212_10003816_pt1 | contig 21187 bp, 17 predicted proteins | sample TergutNt197P3_FD_71548 | JGI IMG/M metagenome (GOLD analysis project Ga0082212, IMG submission 71548) | Neocapritermes taracua P3 segment gut microbial communities from Petit-Saut dam, French Guiana - Nt197 P3 | ecosystem: Host-associated > Arthropoda: Insects > Digestive system > Gut ... | reverse complement strand
AAAAGATTCGAGAGCGCGAAACCACCCACTTTTTGTTTTAGCGGGGATTTCAATATTTTCGAGGCCAACACGACCCCTGCGCCGTCCGGGATGACCATGTCCGCCGAATTTATTATCTCAAAGAATTTGCCGGTTTTGTCGTTTATGCAAGCCTGCGTCATTTCGGCGTTGGGGGTGTAGATCACGTGGTTTTTGTCTTTTGAAATGAATCCTTTCGCAATTTCGAATGCTTCGTCCATTGTCACATTCGCGAAATCTATTCCCCGCACGTTTATCTTTTCAAACATCCATGAATCTCCTGATCGTTCCGGCCACGTCCGCCGCCCCGAAAATGCTCGACCCGGCCACTATCACATTGGCTCCCGCCTCTTTTATTTTTTTTAGGTTCCCCAAGGTCACCCCGCCGTCCACTTCGATGTCGAATCCATAGTTTTTTTCCGTTTTTATTCGATACAGCTCCGAAATTTTATCCAAGGCGCCTTCGATGAATTTCTGCCCGCCGAACCCCGGCTCCACGCTCATCACCAAAACCATGTCCAGCTCGCCCAAAAACGGCAGGATCGCATCCACGGGAGTTTTTGGCTTTATCGAAATGGCGCATTTTTTTCCGTTGGCCTTTATCAGCTCAACGGTCCGCCATATTTCTTCCGAGTCCCCGCAGGCCTCGCAGTGAAAGGTTATTATGTCCGCCCCAGCCCCGGCAAAATCCGGCACGTACCTAATGGGGTTCGTTATCATGAGGTGAACGTCGAATATTATGCCGCACACTTTGCGTATCGAGGCTATGACAGGCGCGCCGAAGCTTATGTTTTTTACAAAAACCCCATCCATGACATCCAAGTGCAGATAAGCGCATCCGCCGCCTTCCATGTATACTTTTTTTATTTCCCTTTCAAGATTTGAAAAATCGCTCGCCAAGAGCGAAGGAGCCAAAATAACCATAATGTACACTCATACTCTTTCTTGTCATAGTTTTTATGCGTCAAAACAAAAAGTCAGCGTCGCCGGTGAGCATCGCATATATCCCGCGATATGCGGCGTTCGGGTTTTCCCCGAATTTTTTGGAGATCAGCGCGGCGATCGCCTTGTCTTTTAAGAACAGCGAAACGCGAAGGGTTTCCTTGATTTCCCCGCTTGCGCTTTTTTCTTTCACTGCGCATTCGAACCTGTATCCGTCCGCTTCCTCTTCGACCGAATGCGAAGTTTCCGCCCCGGATTTTCTCAGATCCAGATAGCGGGCGGCGACCGCCGTGCCCTTGGTTCTCAATGTGGGCAAAATCAAGTGCCCGAGGTTTTCGGCGATCGCCAGCCCGCGTTTTGTTATGCGATATGTATCCGCTCCGTCTTTTTCGACATCGCCGGATCCGACGAGCTTGAAAAATATATCGGCGAAGTCGAAATACCCCACATATCCGCTTTCGTAGGTCATGTTCGCTATTTCGTCGTAGCAGAGCCCGTGGCCAAACAGGCTCATCAGGTACAATACGAACACCTTTATTTCGTTTTCACGGGTCAAATCGCCGCGCATATCAAATACCTATGATTTTTTTCTCTGTTTCGACGGTTTTTGCGTAAAATTCCTCGAATGTGAGACCGTCCGGCTTCCCTATCTCGGCGGTCAGATATCCGTCCCAGCCGATTTTCTTTAACTCGGGGATTATCTTTTTGTAGTTTACGTCGCCGCAAAGCAGGTCCGGCCAGCTGCCGCCGCTGTTTGGCCCCGAGTTGCGCTTGAAATCCTTGATGTGTATGTGGCTGATCCTTTTGCCCAATATTTCAATCCAGTATTCGGACCAGGAAAACGCCACGGTGTTGCCCACGTCGTAATACGCGGTGATGTATTCGCAAGCGAGCCTGTCGATGAAATTCGCCATGTCGAACGGGGACAGAAAGAATGCGTTCCACACGTTTTCAAGCCCTACCTGTATTTTGTATTCCTCGATGACGCCCTTGGAGGAGTCTAAAAAATCAAAGCTGTTTTTGTAGGCTTCGGCTATGGAAATATCCTCGCCTATCCCCCCCGGGACAACCAAAATCCCCGAGGCGCCGAGCGCCTTGGCGCAAAACAGCTGCTTTTCGAGCAGTTTTTTCGACGATTCGCGGCTCTCCGGCGCGGTCGATCCCATATTCGAGCTCCACCACAGCGATGTCGAGATGCTGACTACGGGGAGCTCGTGCTTTTTTGACAGGGCGAGTATGCCGGACAGTTCCTTTTCGGTTGTGTCGAGGGCGAGCGAATGCGCCGAGCTGCCTTTGGCATCCAGGTTGAGCTCTATTCCGTCGAAGCCCGCTTTTTTGATTTGGGCGAACATATCCTCGAAATTCGTCTTTGAATCCACGGACCATGCGTTTATCGATTTTTTCATGTTGATTTCTCCTTTTGTTTTATTTTTGTAAATTCAGCCGACCGCTTTTTTGCAGTATTCCCCGAAGATTTTTATGTACAGCTTGTAGTCCTCAAACGATACGCCCGGAGGGGTCTGATGGTCCACCGACGGGATGTACCGGCTCGATTTCATGACCGGCAGTATGCGCTCGAATTCGCCCCTGATCGCCGCCTCCCCTTTGTTCATCACCATCTTGTCAAAGCCGCCGAGCATGATGAACTCCGGATGCTGTTCGCGTATTTTGGCGATGTCCACGTTCGCCTGGCGCTCCAATGGATAAACCCCGTCTATGCCCGAGCGCCAAAACCAATCGACCATCTCGGTCACGTCCCCGTCGCTGTCCACCAAAGTCTTTACGCCGTTTTCGTGGCAGAAATCGTTTTGGGCTTTGTAGTGGGGCAGCATGAAGCGTTCAAAGCACTGTTTTGAGAGCATCGGGCCGTGGTTGTACGACATATCCTCGGCATACCCGATGAAATCCGGCTTCATGATCTCAAACAGCGCGGAAAGCGCCCTCATGTTGAACTCGCGCAGGTCGGCTGTTATTTCCTCCATCAACTCGGGATAGTCGTAGAAGGCGAACAGATGCGGCTCGATGCCGAACAGCCGCCTGGGGAACCAGAAAAAGCCGTCGAGCCATATGCGCACGATTATCTCGCCCGCGTCGTGCCGGGCCTTGAGTCCTTTTGCCGCGTTTGCCAAGTTCTGTATCGCCTCGTCGGGATACATTTGGCCCCGGATGCGCCTGTAATCGCCCTCGTCCTCGATCACCCCGCGCCCGTGCCCGGGGGCGGGGGGGACACGCGGGCTGCACCCCGCGCAGTACAGCTCGTCGAGCCCGAAATACTGCAGGCTGCGCGCCAAATCGAGATTTTCGGGAAACCCCTCCCCGATCCAGCGGGACATAGTCGCATCCCACCACGCCGCCCACTCTATCATCGGCAATCTGTCGTCCGGCAGGCCGCCGTCCAGCACCGTCAAAAAACGTTCCCTTGCATTCATAAAAAACCCCCTCGCTTTTTTGTATGGATATAATATACCATAAACCAAAAAAAAATTCAATATAAAAATCACTTGTTTCCTTTGATTTTTTTGTTTTTCAAGCTTTTTTTACAAAATACGCTTGAAATTATTTTGCATTTGGTGTATTATGTACAAAAAGGAAAAAAAACAGCAGTCGAGGTACCCACGAAAGAAAGGCGAAAATATGTTTAAGGCGGATCTTTTGCACAGCGATGAGGAATATATCTACAAAAAGCCGAAAATGATAGAGGAAAATGTTTTCGAAGACCTGAAGATTTCGAAAATCTTCGATTTTTGCGCCCCGCTGAATTTTGACCACGTAAAAAAAGAGGACGTAAAATACACCTTGGAGACCCTCCGAAATCCGTGCACGCTGAAAAAAGACATTCTATTCAGGCAGGCGATATTCAAAGTTTTTTTGGCTTCGGGAAATCTCGCCGACGATATGTACAAAGCCTTAGAGGACATAACTGTCTTGGATAAAATAAGGGAAAATTACGATTTCGACTACGGAAGCCAGAAGGACATAGAATACCTGAAAGCGGTGAACTATATATTCTTCCTGCGCAATTACAAGCTATATCTGGACAATATATATTCGGCGATGCAAAAAAGCGGGGCGGATCTCACAAATTCCGGCCTTGACGAGTTTTTTGCGCGGATCGGGCTCGAAAAAAACAAAATGGACTCGCCCGAAATCGCGGAGCCCATCGAGAAATTTTTGTCGTATTTCGCCGGCAAAAAAAACATATCGGGGGAGCTCCGCACGCAAAACGGCATTTTCACGAAGTTCAATTTCGACACGGACATAAAAAACATAAAGACCACTTACAACGAAAAAGTGCCGTTTCTGGATCTGCTGGCCGGCGTCGAAGGTTATCTCGACATATACAGGCCCGAATACGAGATAAAGGAAAAAGGCAGATCGACCGCCTCCGACGGCTCCGAAACCGAGATATACCTGCCCGACAAATACACGAATTTCGAAAAGCATTTCATCCTGCAGCTCATATACGACGAGGAAACCGAAAACGGCGTGGATTTCTCCCCTCTCATAAAAAAGATAATAGAGATCCACGACGGGCTGGATGTCTCGTGCTTTTCGTCGCTTTTCGAACAGATGAAATTTTACAGGACGATGTGCAAGGTGATAAAGATAATAGGGGAATATTCCGAAAACCCGGTTTGTTATCCCGAAGCCCATGAAGAGCGCGCGAAGCTGGAGATGCAGGCGCTGTTCGACCCTGTTATAATCATACAGAAACTCGCGGACTTTCAGGAAAAATACAACACGCGAAACCTGCCGGAGGGAAAAATATCCGGCATAGTCCCCAACGACATATCGTTTTCCGATAAAAATCTTTTCGTCATCACCGGGCCAAACAACGGCGGGAAAACCGCATTTGTCAGGGCCGCGGGCATATCGGCGATTTTTTTCGGGGCCGGGGCCCCCGTATTCGCCGGGGGCGCCAAAATGGCGGTCGGCTTAAACCTCCATTCGCACTTCACCGCCAACGAGACCCACATAAAAGAGAGCGGCAGGCTGCAGGACGAAATAAACCGCCTGAACAAAGTCTTGGAAAACTGCGACAATTTCAGCTTCATAATATTGAACGAGACATTCGCGGGCACAAACTCGATAAAGGCGCTCGGCCTGTTCGAGGATTTTTTGAAAAGCCTCGAAAAAATCAAGTTTTTGTGCGTATATGTGACGCATTTCCACAATATAGCGTTTGCCACGGAGGACAGGCAGGGCGAACCGCCTTATGATCTCTGCGACAACCTGATCGCGGTCATGGACGCGGGGAACGGCACCAGGACATACAAGATACTGCCCATCCGCCCCTCCGATACCTCATATTCGAAGGATATAGTGATGAAACACAATCTGAGCTGGGAACAGCTGAAAACGAATTTAAAGATTGGGGGCGGAAGCGCAATTTGAACAGATTTTCGATACTATACCGCGACAACAGCGCGGGGAAAAGCATTTTTGACGGGCAGGAGGCTTTTGATTTTTCCGAGGGCGGCTACAATTTCCAAAACATTTTGGGCGATCTCAATCTCGGCGAGATCAGCAAATTCACAAACCTCTCCTCCAAGGAGATAAGCTACGTGACAAACATCGCGGCGGATTTTAAAAGCTGCGAGGCGGACGTGGCGGTCCGCGCGGGGATCATAAAGGACTTTTTGGGCATAAGGGACTTTTTTCCGAATTTCGAGAAACAGATGCATTATTTCGTCGAAGTCAAGGACAAGCTCGCCGACGCGAAGCGCAACATGATGAGGGCTTCGGCCGACGTGCAGAGCGAAACCTCTTTTTTGAACTACAACCGGATAGTGTCCGCCTGCCATTTTTTTTCGCTCACATACAAAACCATATTCAATCTGTACAGGGAATTCAAATACCCGCAGATACAGAGCGAAAAATTGAAAGAGCTCGGGGATTTTCTGACCGATCTGGTCGAAAACAGCGATTTCAGGCTGCTCGACGAGGAATGCAGGATATTCTGCGACCATGTGAACGAGGGCGTGGCTTTTGACATCGACATAAAAATGAACTCCATTCTGAGGATCATATCGCTCAAACTTCGCGATTTCCGTTATATAAAGCCAGTGCAGGCAGGTTTGTTCTACTCGGTGATGCGCGCGCTTGCCATCGAGGAAAAGACGCAGAAAAACAAGCGCATATACATAGAAAAAACCTTCACGCAGGAGAGCCTGATATCCAAAAACGACGACGCCTACCTGAAGGGCACCATGGAGCATCAGATAAACCTGATCGCGCGCAGGCTCGCCTCGGTATACGAGGCGCTCATCGATTTGTTCTCGAATCTGTCGGGCGAACTGGTGTTTTACAGGTACGCGCTGAACATGATAGGATATATGAAAAGCTCGGGGATCCCGTACTGCATCGCGGAGATTGCGGAAAGCGCGGAAGGGCGGGGCTGCTTCGCGGAATTTGAAGGACTGTGCGACATCACCTTGGCTACGGCATACAAAGACGCCGAAGCGAAATTCGAAGTGGTGAGAAACGACTGCTCCATAAAAGAAAATGACAGGATAAATATAATAATCGGAGCCAACCAAAGCGGGAAAACCACGTTCTTGCGCGCTTTGGGGTCGGCTCTGGTATTCGCGCGGGCCGGGCTTCCGGTGCCCGCCGAAAAAGCCAGGCTCTGCTTGTTTTCAAATTTGTACACCCATTTCCAGAGATACGACGAAGAGCTGAAAAACGAGGGGCAATTGGACACCGAGCTGGCCGAAATGGAAAAAATAGTGTATTCGGCGAACGGAAACAGCCTGATACTGATGAACGAGTCTTTTTCCTCCACCGGCCTAAAAGACGCGAAGCAGATCGCCTCCGACGTTTTGTCGGCGCTCTGCCATGTGGGAGCCAAAACGATATATGTGACGCATATAATGGATATGCGCGAGCGGCTGCGGGAATCCGAAAATATCGGCGAGGCCGAAAAGGAGAACATAAATCTATACAAAACCGGCCAGAAAGAAGACGGCAGCCCTTCGTTTCTCTTGGAACGCATGACAAATGGTTGACAAAAAAACAAAAATATGATATAATTGAAAACATGGAGCCAAAACAAAAACGATGATTATTTTGGGAATAGACCCGGGGCTCGCGACTGTTGGGTACGGGGTTTTGAAATACGAAAAAAACAGGTTCACCGCCATAGCCTACGACGCGATAATAACCCCCCCGCACACACCGGTGCAGGACCGGCTGGTCATGATATACGACGATCTGCAAAAAATCATAGATTTGCACAAACCGGACGATCTCTCCATAGAGGAGCTTTTTTTCAACGTGAACAAAAAGACGGTGATCGCGGTATGCGAGGCGAGGGGCGTCATTTTGCTGTGCGCGCGCCAAAACGGGCTGAATATAAGCGAGTACACGCCGCTGCAGGTGAAGCAGGCGGTGGTGGGATACGGGCGCGCGGAAAAAATCCAGGTCCAGTCGATGGTCAAAAACATACTCAACCTCGAAAAAATCCCAAAGCCCGACGACGCGGCCGACGCGGTCGCGCTCGCCATCTGCCACGCCCACTCAAAGCCCACCGGATCGCTCTACAGCATGCTCTCCGCAAAGTAAAAAAATATATAAAACGGGAGAAGGATATGTACTATCACATAGAAGGCATATTGGCCTACAAAGACGCCAATCTGGCGGTCATCGACTGCAACGGGGTGGGATATAAGCTGAATATAAGCTATTCCACTTATTCGAGGCTTCCCGAAACCGGGAAAAAAACAAAGCTGTTCGCGCACTTGGTGGTAAAAGAGGACGCGCTCGATTTGCTCGGATTTTACGATTTGTCCGAGAAGAACGCTTTTTTGATGCTCACCTCGATTTCGGGGATCGGGGTGAAAGTGGCCAGCTCGGTGTTGTCGGTGATGACCCCCGAAAGGTTCGCTTTCGCGGTGGCTTCGGGGGATTACAAGGAAATTTCGGCGGCGCACGGCGTGAGCGCGAAAACCGCGCAGAAGATAATCCTCGAGCTCAAGGACAAAATAGACAAAGACAACGCCCCCTCGGGTAGACAGGGCGCCGCCGGGCTCGACTACGCGGACTCCGCCGCGCCCGCCGGCGGAAATATCAGGGGAGACGCGATAATTGCGCTGATGGCCGTGGGATATTCGAGGACGGAAGCGAGCGACGCGCTGAAAAACATGGATTTCTCCAAATCCCTCGAGGAAATAATCAAGCTCGCCCTTCGAAACCTCGCGAAGCTGTAGAAAAGAAAGGATAATATATTATGGATACGGAAAAAGGCGATATCGAAAATTACGGAGAATACGGCGAAGAAGAGCGCATACGCGTGGTTTCGACAAAATATCAAAACGACGACCACAGCGCGGAACTGTCGCTGAGGCCCAAAAACCTGAGAGAATACATCGGCCAGGACAAAGTGAAGGAAAACCTCAAAGTGTTCATCGAGGCGGCAAAAGAGAGAAACGAGAGCTTGGATCACGTTTTGCTGTATGGCCCCCCGGGGCTCGGAAAAACCACCTTGGCCACGATAATCGCGAATGAAATGGGCGTCACCCTGCGCACCACTTCCGGGCCCGCCATAGAGAGGCCGGGCGACTTGGCCGCGATTTTGACGGGGCTGTCCGACGGCGACGTCATGTTCATCGACGAAATCCACAGGCTGTCGAGAGTGGTCGAAGAGGCTTTGTACGCCGCGATGGAGGACTATGTTTTCGATATAGTGATCGGCAAGGGCCCTTCCGCCAGAAGCATCAGAATCGACCTTCCGAAGTTCACCCTCGTGGGCGCCACCACGAGGGCGGGCCAGCTTTCTTCCCCGCTGCGCGACAGGTTCGGCATAATCCAAAGGCTCGATTTGTACACAAAAGAGCACCTTGTCATAATCGCCAAGCGCAGCGCGGAGATTTTGGGCATGAAGATAGACGAGAGCGGCGCTTCCGAGATAGCCTCGCGCTCCAGGGGGACGCCGCGCGTGGCCAACAGGATATTAAAAAGGGTGCGCGACTTCGCGCAGGTCAGGGCGAGCGGGGTCATAGACAGCGAAGTCGCCGACTTGGCGCTCAACATGCTTGAAATAGACAAGCTCGGCCTCGATTCAACCGACAGGAGAATGCTCGAGGCCGTCATAAAATTTTTCGACGGCGGCCCGGTGGGCCTTGACACATTGGCGGCCACGGTCAACGAAGAGTCCATAACTTTGGAGGACGCAGTCGAGCCCTTTCTTCTGCAAATCGGGTTTTTGAACAGGACCCCGCGCGGCAGGTGCGCCACAAGGGGGGCTTACGAGCATCTGAACATGGAGTACAAGCCCGGCCAGTACAGCCAGATGTCGCTGGAAGACATGGAATGAGAAATCGATGATATACGAAAAAAATTGGGAGGATTACGAGCTGCTCGACGCCTCCGACAGAAACAGGCTGGAGCGCTGGGGAAAATATATATTGATACGCCCCGACCCGCAGGCCATATGGGCAAAAAAAAACAGCGATTTATGGGGTAAAGCCGATGCGGTTTACAGGCGTTCGGCAAGCGGCGGCGGCGCCTGGGAGTTTTTAAAAAAACTGCCGGAAAAATGGGCGATCGGATACAAACCGTTGGGCTTGAATTTCGAGGTTTCGCCGATGGGCTTCAAGCACATGGGCCTTTTTCCCGAGCAGGCGGCGAACTGGAACTTCATAGCGGATAAAATAACAAAGGCAAATCGAAAGATAAACGCTCTAAACCTGTTCGCGTACACGGGCGGGGCGACGCTCGCCTGCGCGGGAGCCGGGGCAGACGTTTGCCACGTCGAGGCGCAGAAAAACATCATATCCATGGCAAAGCGCAACGCACAGCTGTCCGGGCTTGAAGGCGCGAATATCAGATATATTTCCGACGATTGCAGCAAGTTTGCGGCGCGCGAGGCCAAAAGGGGCAAAAAATACGACGCGGTGATCTTGGACCCTCCCTCATACGGCAGGGGCGCGAACGGCGAGATGTGGAAAGTCGAGGACGACCTGTTCGCTCTGCTCAAACTGATAGAAAATATATTGTCCGACGATCCGCTGTTTGTGCTGGTGAACCTGTACACGGCGGGGCTCGCGCCTTCGTGCGCGGGGTATATGCTCTCGCTTTTGTTCAAAGACCGCTTTGGCGGCAGCGTCGAATCCGACGAGATAGGCATATATGCGAAAAGCGCGAAGGCCCCGTTTCCATGCGGGGCCTTTTCGAGGTGGGAAAAATAAGCAAAAATCATTCAAGCTCGAGAATGGCGTCGATTTTTTTCTGCAGCGCTTTGAGCTGGGAGGCTTCCTGTTTTTCGTATGCCGAGACAAAATCCCTTTTCTTTTGGTTTATGGTATCGACCCACATTCCCGTAAATGCGCTGCTCATTATATAGGCCGGGTCGAACACTTTGCTGTCGAGCAGTATTTTCAGCATTTCCACCGATTCCTCGTCCCTGACGAGCTTCACGTTCAGCACCACGTCGTAGTAGACCGGCAGTATGTCCTTATAGGACAGATAGGAAAGTTCCTCGATGATCATCCCCGTCCATTCCGGGTTTGGCAGCATGAGCGGTATGTTCATCATCGAAGCGTGGCCGTCCACATAGGAGTAGTATCTTTCCTGGGCGGATTCGTATTTCGGGAAGGGGATTATGCCGAAGTCGAACTCCGTGTTGCGCAGCTCGTTGACGCGGCAGAGCTGGTTTCCATAGAAAACCCCCTGCGAGTTCGCGAACATCCCGATCGTGTCCCCCGTGAACCACCAGAGCTCTTTGCTGTACGAATCTTCGCTGTTCATTATGTCATAGGTTTTGTCGTAAATATCTAAGGTCCTGGGGTTTATCAGATCCAGCACGGGTATGTCGTTCTCGTCCTTTTTCATCATGTGGCCCCCGCCCGCCCACAAAAACTGGACGGCTGCGGTGCAGATATAGCCGTAGCGGTCTTTGTCGTCCATTTTGCCGTTGCCGTCGAGATCCGTGGTGCCGACTTTCATTACTTCCGAAAATTTGTCGAAAGTCCATTTGTTGCTTCTGACCAGCTCATAGGGGTCTTCGACGCCGTAGTCTTTTGTCAGCTGCTTGTTGAAGAATATGCAGTAAAGGTTTTCGTTGGACGAGAAGCTCAGATCGCTTAGCCCCATGTACAGCCTGTGGCCTATCGAACAGCCCTCGTTCGCCCCATGGTTCCAGTAAGGCTTTGTTATGTCTATGTTCGGAAATGCCGCTATGTCGTAAAACACCCCTTTCACCGCGCTGTCCATTCCGTATATCATGTGGCTTAAAAGCAAATCGTAGGATTTGTCGCCCGCTTTGACGCTTTTTTCGACGATCACGTTGGCCTGCGTCTCGCTTGTGGCCTCTAAGAAAACGTCCATCTCAAATTTGCAGTTGTACTTTTCCTCGAGCGCGGTGTTTCGCTTGTACACCGCGTCGTTGATCAGGTCTCCGGTTTCCGTCTCGGCCACCAAATCGCGGGTATGCACGGCATATGGATGGTAGTATGCGTCGTCGTCGCGCGTGCCGAATTTGAACACGTATCCCCCCATGTCCACCGGCTCGAATTTCGGGTCATATTGTTCTTTGCCGTCGGCTGCGGATGCGCCCGGATCGTCGCTTTCATCGCTTTTGGAATCGTTTTGTTTATTCGCGTCGCCCTGTTGTTTCGCATCGCCGCACGAAGCCGCAACCGCCATGATTGCCAGCAGCATGGCAAGCAAAACAAAAAATAGTTTTTTATGTTTCATTTTTATCACTTTCCTTTTTGATTTCATTATATGACTTAAAAACGATATTGTCAAGTGGATATCGAAATTTTTTATTTTCGCGGCTTATAGTACTGGAAAAAGCCGCACTTGATCATCCCGTTGTACAATCTGCGGATTTTGTCGGGTTTTCGCCCGTATAATGCCGGAAAATTTTCATTTGAAGACAGAATATATATCTGCCACAAGTCGAGCGTCTCAAAGTGCCTGCCCATTTTTTGGTACAGCTTTTCGGCTTCTTTTTTTGTGGAAATCCGCTCCCCATACGGCGGATTGCACACGATCGTCCCCCGTCTGCCATTTGTTTCTATCGTGAGCGCGTCCTTATGAAATGTTTTTACATATTTTCCCATGCCGGCCCTGTCTATATTGCTTCTCGCTATTCCGACGCAAGCCTTGTCGATATCCGATGCATACGCCTCGAATGTTGCGGACAGATTTTGAAGAGATTTCGCTTCGTCCCTCGCGTTTTTCCATAGAACCGACGGAATTTCCTTGTACTGCTCCGAAATGAAACTTCGCCCGAACCCCGGGGCGGTATTTGTCATCATCAGCGCCGCCTCTATTGGAATCGTGCCCGAACCGCAGAAAGGGTCCCACAAGAGCACTTCCCCGCGCGGGCGGCTTATCTTCACCATCGCCGCAGCGAGCATCTCCCGCAAGGGGGCCTCTGCCGCCTCCGGCCTGTAGCCCCGTTTGTGAAGCGGGTCGCCCGAGGTGTCTATCATAAGCGACGCCCTGTCGCTCAGTATAAAAAAGGCGATTTGATATTTCGTCCCGGTTTCTTCCAGCGCCGCTGTGCCGTGCTTTGATAAAAGGCGGGTCGCCGCCGCTTTTTTTATGATCCGCTGACAATCGGGTATGCTCGCGAGTTTCGACTTTATCGCATGGCCTTTCACCGGAAACATATCGTTTGCGCCTATCCACCTCTCCCACGGGAGATTTGCCGTGCCTTCGAACAGCTCGTCAAAAGACAGCGCCTCAAACTCCCCGAGCTTTATATACAGGCGCTGGGCGCAGCGCAGCCATAAATTGCAGCGCGCCACTGCGGATATGTCGCCAAAAAAACTCACTCTTCCTTCTATGACAGAGGTTTTTTTGTATCCCAAGGCCTCGATTTCCTCGGCCACGAAACCCTCCAGACCGAACAGGCAGGTCGCCACGAATTCCAATTTTTCCTCACTCATGGCTGTTTTCCGTATTTTCCGTACATGGCATCTATGTTTTCAACCGGAACATCGCCTATCATATCCTGGTCGGGACCTATGATAAGCCCCGAGGGGCCGAGGAGGCGGATTGTTTTTCTGACTTGCCCGGACACTTCTTCGGGCGTGCCGAAAGGAAGCGCCGCCTGCGTCGACACGCCCCCGTGAAAACATATCCTGCCTTTATAGTCGCTCTCCGCCAAAATTTCAGGCGACATTTTGGCCGCGTCCGCCTGCACCGGATCGAGTATATCCACGCCTATATCTATGAGGTGCCCTATGATGTCAAATACCGCCCCGCACGTATGGAACATGACGACCTCGACATATTTTTTCGCGTTTTCTATGATGCGGCGCATATTTTCCTTGAAAAATCTCACATAGTGTTTTTCGGAGATGAACATCGACGACTGCGTGCCGAAATCCGAGCCGAAATAATATATGTCGATATATTCTCCGCAGGATTTCAAGTATGCCTCATTCCATGATATATACATATCGGTTATGCGCGTGACAAGCGCGCTCACGAGCTCTGGTTCGTCATAGAGCGAACATAAAAAACGTTCCTCCCCCAAAAGCGCGCGCGACTGCGTGAACAACGACGCCCATACCCCGCCTGCTACCGCGCGCCCCGACGCGGCCGCGTTTTCCGCGTATTTTTTGCTGTTTTCGAGATTTACGATGCCGCCATCCGGCAGCGCGAAATCCGATATGCGATCTATGTCGCATATATCTTCAAGCGCGGGCTTTACGACCGCATCGGTGACATACGACCCGTTTGAAGAGGTCTGATGAAGATTGCCGAACATATCGTAATGGCAGCCTTCTATATCGCACGGTTTTATATGCACCTCGTTATATGCGGCCGCGGCGCGCAGCGTGTCTATGCCGTAGTAGTCGTAAAGCGACGCCATATCCGCGAAGCCTTTTTTTTTAATTATCGCATCCGTGACATGCGGGTCCGCGCGAAAAAGATACGGCGCGCGGTCGATATCGCAATTATGGCGGGCGGCCCTTAGCACCCTTTCGCGGCCCGAAAGCGCCGCCATTATGATATGCCCCCGCCCAAAAGCGTCTGGGCGAGTATTTTTTCCGCGATTTCCATTGTTTTGTAAGCGTCGCCGAAATCCGACCCGCACAGTTTTTTCGAGCGGCAGCAATCGATGAAATCGCGCGTTTTGTTCACGAGCCCCGAATGATTGTAGTAGTCCGCGCTGCCGGCGGCTTCTTCAGCCGATATGAATTCCGGCTCGAGGCTCCCGTCTTTGTATATATTCGCCCCGACTTCGTGCTCCGCCTCGACATAGATTCCCGGGGCGTGCATTTCGACCCCGAATATCCTTTTGCCCGACGACCAGTTGTTCATCAAAATGCCCACGGAGCCGTTGTCAAAGCGCATCATCGCGTTTATTATGTTGTAGTTTGGCACCATAAAGGCGCGCATATTCGAGGAGAGCTCCGCCAGTTCCCCGCCGCACATCCAGCGCAGGGTGTCTATGGCGTGGACCGCGTCGTCCATCATGTGGTCGCGGGCGCATGTATAGGGCTCTATGTAATATTTGTAGAATTTGCACACGGCCACCGTTATTTCGCCGCGCTTTTTGCATTCGTCCAGGGCCCGCATGACGCACGGGGTGCTTCTTCTCTGGAAGGATACCTGCGTGGTGCAGTTGTTTTTGGCGGCGAGATATGTGAGCATTTTGCACTGATGGATCGTCAGGGCAAACGGTTTTTCGATATACAGGTTGAAGCCGTTGGAGAGGCACCATTCCCATATGTCGTACATGATGTGCGGCTGCCCGATTACCGCCACGCCGTCGGGCTTGGTCTCTTTCAGCATGCGCTGGTAATCGTACACGCCGAATTGCCCGTAGCGCTTTTGCTCGGGGATGCCATATGTGTCCGCAGTGCTTTTCAGCCGCCCGTGGTCGATGTCGCATATCCCGCAAAACTCGACGTCTTCGTGATGATTGAACGCCGGGTATATGACCTGGTTCGCGCGGCCCCCGCAGCCTATGAATGCCATTTTGAATTTTTCCATTTTTCTCTGTTTTCCTTTCTGATATTAATTTTGAATGACCCTGTCTACGACCAGTTTGCGGAAATCCTTGGAAAGCGTGCAGAAATACACCGAAAATCCCGTGATGCGCACCACCATGTCGGGGTATTTTTCGGGATGTTCGTAAGCGTCCGACAGTTTTTCGCGGTCGATAATATTGATGTTGACCAAAGACCCGCCCAAATCGACGCAATAGGTCATGAGAAAGTCGGTTATGTTTTCAATTCCCCGCTCGCCCGCAGCCAAAGCCGGGTCGATTTCCAGCTGGATCGGGGCGGTGTTGCCCCAGCAGGGCTGCACCGACGCCACGGCTATGCCCATCGCCGTCAGGGCGCCGGAATCGCGGAAACCCGGCTCGGGGTTGGCCCCGTGCGTGATCGGCTCGCCCTTCCTTCGGCCGTTTGGCGTGGCCATGACCGATTTTCCCATGCCTATCGTGTTCGCCCAGGAGAAAAGCCCCGGAATGCAGTTGTATCCGTCGGGCGTGTTCGATTTCTTTGTGTGAAAAACCAGCATATCGGACAGGCGTTTCGCGTTGCGGTCGGCTTTTGTGCCTCCGTAACCGTAATGCGGCGTATTGCGCATATACATGCGCATATGCTCCATCCCCTCCCAATTGTCGCGAAGCGCGCTTTCGATCTGTTTCCAGGTGTACCTGCCCTCGTCCTCTGCGGCCCTTTCAAGCGCGGCGAAACTGTCGGCGACCGTGCCGAGCGCGCAAAAATCTATCCCGAAGTTGTAGTAGTCGACGCTTCCGTGGGAAATGTCAAAGCCCTTCTCGATTGGCCCGTGGCACATGAAGTCGAGCGCCAGCTCCGGTTTTGTCAAATGCGAGTATCTCACATGCAAATCGATCGACTGCTTGATGACATCCACCGCTATCCCGAGATGGCGCTCAAATATCCCCCAGAGCAAATCTGCCGAGGGTTCGCCGCTTTCGCCTTCCATCATCTCCAAAAAAGCCACTTCGAATACTTTTGCCATGTTCACCTTGACGGTGTCGTTGAGCGTGTACTCGGTCCCCGGCAATGCGCACCAGTTGCAGCCCGTCTTGTAGCGCATGCGCGCAAGCTCTTCCGGATACCCGTTTTTCATGAAGCCCTCGACCATGCAGCGGTCGCCGATATATGCGGGGTTCCCGCATTTGTCCTCAAACATGTATTCGACGCTGTGCCGGACGAATTCGCGGTCGATATTTTCGTGTATGCGCAGGCAGAGCGCGGTGGGGATTTTCAGCCAATGGCTCGCCTCGATGCAGAGCCATGAAATCCGGTTCGTCCTGTCGGTCCCGTCGGGCCAGGTGCCGCCTATCTCAAAATACTGCGTATCTTTGAGGAAAAGGCACGCGAGATGATAAGTCGCCTCGTCTTCATCGAGGGTGCCGTCCGCGATTTCCCTGTCGAAATAGGGCTTGAGCAGGATGTCTAACGCGCCCCCCGCGCCCGAACCGTTGTAGAGGCAGGATTGCAGCAAAAACCACGACAGCCACTGGCACGCTTCAAGGAACGTGTCGGGTTTTTCCTCCACGAGCTTGAAATTCATCGCGGCCATGCGCTCGAGATTCTTTTTTAGCTCCGGATCCTTCTCCTTTTCGGCCTCCGCCCGCGCCGCCTCCGCGTTATGGTAAATCCAGCGCTGGATGCCGAGGATGACTTTTTCCTCCGCTTCCAGGAAAGCGAGCTTCTCGGGGTCGTGTCTGTGGACGTTTTGATAATGGCGGATTTTTTCCAGTATGCCCCTGTACCCGAGCTCAAATCCTATGCCGCCCGCGTCATGGTGAAAATGGTGCGCCCCTCTCACGCCGGGCACCAAATCGTATTTTCCGTGAAATACGCGGAGTTCCGGATAGTCGTGTTCCGGCGGCCACTCGGTCCTGCCAAACCATTCCAATTTTGTCATATATGCGCCCGCAAGCGAGCTGTAAGGGTCGATATATGCGGGATGCGAATCCAAAAGATCGTAGAATACCTCCGCCCATTCCGCCGCCCCGCGTATGATGCCGTCGGCATGGATCGATTTGGGTTCCCAGTTCCAATCGTCGGGTGGCACCACGAACCCTTTGTCGTCGGTGTTGAAAAACCCCGGACTTTTATATTTTTTCAGCTTTTTTTGCGTCTCTTCTTCCTTTTTTTGTCTCAGGATATCGACTTTTTCGCGATAGCTCATCGCCATAACAAAAACCTCCGTCCAAATTATTTAATTATGCCAAATTTCAATGATTTTTCGCGGTTTTTCAGCGCCTCGCACACCGCCACACTCGAAATTGCGCTGTCCGCCCCGTTGCCTAAATCCGCTCCTTTTATGAGGCAATCATAAAAATGCCTGTGCTCGTTATAGAAACCCTGGGAGATATACTGCTCGCCGTGCGGGCATATCTCGTGTTTTTCGATTTTTTGATATGTCCCGTCCGCGCTTTGGAATTCGAGCGCGCCGCTGTTTTTTTCCATTGCGCCCGTCCCCATCGGAAGCGAGGCGCGGTATATGCCGTTTTTCGCATGGATCTCACAGCCCTCGGACAGCTCGCCGGTCGATACGAGTATTTCGGCTGCGGCATATATTCCGTTTGCGAATTCAAAGCGCATATAATAATTCGCGACTTTTTCGCCCAAATCCGGCATTTCCTGATATTTTATTTCAACGCTTTCAAAATCGCAGCCGGCCAAAAATTTCACCGTATCGACCGCGTGGATGGCCGTATCCTCGAAGTTGCTCTCGTGGCGTTTTATTCGGTGAAACTTATAGCCTATATACCTGATGTCTTTGTCGTCTTTGTTATCTGCGAGCAGCTCTTTTAACTTCAAGTACACCGGGGCGAACCGGCGGTTAAAAGCCACCATATGGGCTTTTCCGCTTTTTTTCGCCGCGTCGCATATCATTTTTGTCTCCCCGACGCTTTTCCCCGGGGGCTTTTCGAGCATGACCGGATAATTTTGAAGCAATATGTCGCTTGCCACTTTGGCCACGGCCCCCTCGGACACGAGGCAGACGACCGCGTCCGGATTTGTTTTTTCGAGCATTTCGCGGTAATCCGAAAAATATGAGGGTATATTGTATTTCTCGCTCAGCGACCTGGCGTTTTCGATTTTTATGTCCGCGCAGGAAATCACGCTGACCCCGCCGTATCGCATAATACAGGGCATATGCACGCCGTGCGCCATCCCCCCGCAGCCCACAATTGATATTTTCATGGCGATCCCCCCGTTTTTTTAGTTTGTGTATGTCTCGTAAGCGTCGATTATTTTATCCAAGGCGCTTTGCAGCGCCTTTTCATTTTTTTCCATATATGACATGACATCCGTGCTCTTTTTTGAATACAGTTCAAAAAGTATGTTCACATACGCATTGAGCGTGGAATAGTTCGGGGCCATGTCGTATATCATATTTTCGTATATCAAACCCAACATTTCTATGGATTCCTCGTCGCGCGTAAATTTTACGCTCAGCTGCTGTTCTTTGAAAATGGGAAGGATCGAATAATGGCTTTCGGCGGACATAGCCTCGAATATGAGGCTGCTCATTTCCGGGTCGGACGCATTCACCGGTATGCCAAAAAAGCCACCCCAGGATATCCCCGTATAATTTGCCTGCGCCCCGTCGAGTTTGGGCAGCGGGACGATCCCGTAATCGACGTCGCTGTTGCGCAAATATGAAATTTCCGCGAGATGCAGCCCTATGGCGAAAATCCTGCCGCTGTCCATGGATATCGGAAAATCGGTTTCATTTGAAGAATCATACAGATATGAAGTATTGTTTTGGTTGAACAGCTGCATCATTTTGTCCACAATCCTCGCGAGATGGTCGTAATCTTTGTTCAGCTGCGGAATGTCATTTTCATCTTTCACCAAAATCGTATGATTGCCGCCGTACAAATAGCTTTTGAGCATCCATGAGTTCTGCGTGGTGAAGCCGTACTGATCCTCTTTGCCGAATTTTCCGTCGCCGTTCAGGTCTTTTGACATTCCCGAACATATTTCATAGAATTTGTCCATCGTCCATTCGCCTTTCCTGACGAGCTCATAGGGGCTTTCCATGGCGTTGTCCTGAACCATCTGTTTGTTGAAGGCGACGGCGGACGAGTACGGGAGCTCGATCGCGCTCGGGCACAGCAGTAGCACGTTTTTTACTGTCATCGACTCCATAAGGCCTTTGTTCCACCACGGGTTGCCGAAAGCGGGATATTGAAATTTTTTCAGATCCATCAAAAGCCCCGCCGATACCACCTGCACTATGCTGCTTGCGTGCACATGGGTCAGATCGTACCTGATGTCGTCCGTGATGACGCTCTTGTTCAAATAATCGTAGGTTTGCCCGGCGTCCCCCAGATACACAAGATTTATTTCGATGTTGTATTTGTCCTCTATCGTCCTGAACCGGTTGTATTTCGCGTCGTTTATCGCTTCTCCGATAATTTCCTCGGCCACGATGTCGCGCCGCGTAAAAAATTCGTCGCACATGAAGAAATTGAATTCCCGGCCGCCATAGTCCGCAAGGGGAACCGCGTCGATCGGCGGTTTGTCCGGTTCCGGGGATTCCGCCTTCGAATTTTCGCCGCCCTTGCCCAAGCCGGAGTCCCCGCCGCCTCCGCTTTGGCTGCATCCCGCCGAAATCGCCGCTGTGATTGCGATGATCGCCAGTATCATTAGTTTAAACTTTTTCATCAAGACCCTCCTTTTTTTGACTTACCCTAAGATCAGGATGCTGCCGTCCATGGCCGACACCATTATCTCTATATATCCGTCGCCGTCGGCGTCGGCGAGCGAGAGCGAACCTATGGTTTTGCCGACGCTGTGTTTCCACAGTTCCCCGAAAGAACCGTCGGCTTTTATCCCGCAGCAATACAGCGCGCCGTCATATGAATTGAACAAAACTTCGTCTTTGCCGTCGCCGTTTATATCCCCCGACACCACATATGAATACGCCGGCGTGTGCAATTCCGGCTGTTTGATCCAGCCTCCCGGATATGGCTCGAGCGTGACCGGATCATATACGCGAAGGCTGACATCGGACTGGTTTTCCGCCCCGCCGCATATCTCCGCGACCCATGTCCCGCCGTCGCCGTCGATATCGGCGAGCGCCTGCCACCTCGCCCCGTCGGTTTCGATTATTTCCGCCGCTTTTATTATCCTCCCGTCGAGGCCGAAGCTTCCCCCGCCTAACCCCGCGTGTCCGGCGAAAAGCTTGTATTCCCCGCTGTTTTTGTCTTTGAACGGCATGGGGATAATCGCCGATACCCAGAAATTGGGGAATTGTTTTTGGTAATTTTTATTATATGAGGTATACATCCCGGTCATGAAGCGTTTGAACAAATATTCCCCGGTTTTGCCGTCTATCCCCCATACCGCGTTGCCGTATCCCCCGAACAGCTCATCGAACCCGTCGCCGTCTATGTCGCATGAGCTTATGCAGTACCCTCCCATGCCGCCGGGTGAAAGCCCGTCCTCCGGGACTTCTATCTCGTCGTATTCATATATTATGCCGCCGTCTTTTCCCGAGAGTATATATGTTTTGCCCGTATGCTGAATCACCCTTTGAACCGTCACCGCGACGTCGAGCCCGCCATCTTCGCTCATTTTCACAAAGTTGAAAAACGCGATGTTGCCGTTGAAGGTCTCCACGGGACCGGCGTAGATATCCTTGAATTCATGCGACCATATCAATTTGCCGTCATGGCCGTAAAGCTGTATTGCCGCGCCGGTTTCGCCTTCGCCCGCCACGAGGATTTCCTTGAATCCGTCGCCGTTCGCATCGGCGGCGCATGCCCCGTAATCGTCCGTGTAATATTGGTTTGTCATTCCGCGCCCTTCGACGCGCCACAATTCACCAAAACCCGATTCGGTTTTTTTCCAGCAGACCAGCTGCCCGATGTCGTTCGCGGCGATTATATCCAAAAATCCGTCGTTATCTATGTCGGCGGCTATCGGGGCCGAAAAATGGTAACTGTCCGCTTTGTACCGCCCGAGATTTTCCGGTTCCATGCCGGTTATTTTCACCTCGAATCCCCCGTCGCCCATCGATCGCAGCTTCAGCAGAAGCTCGCCGTCTTTGTTCGCCCGCGCTATATCCCCCTTTATGCCGGCCGGAATGGCGATTTCAAGCGAGGCGGCCTCTATTTTCCCGTTTTTTGTTTTGTATGCGGTTATAGCCGTGCTTCCGTCGTCGTTATATGTTTTCGCGAAAAATTCGAGCATTCCGTCGCCGTCTATATCGGCGAGCAAAACTTTCCCGTCGGTGAGCATGGCAAGCCCTTCGC
>Ga0082212_10003815_pt1 | contig 21188 bp, 22 predicted proteins | sample TergutNt197P3_FD_71548 | JGI IMG/M metagenome (GOLD analysis project Ga0082212, IMG submission 71548) | Neocapritermes taracua P3 segment gut microbial communities from Petit-Saut dam, French Guiana - Nt197 P3 | ecosystem: Host-associated > Arthropoda: Insects > Digestive system > Gut ... | reverse complement strand
CTTATGCCATATGCCCTATCCCGATCGGCGGCGCCCGCGTACCCCTGTGCCCGCGTGCGGCCATGAATGGTCGCGAACGCCGCTCCGGATTCCGCCGCAATGCGAACCAGTTCCGCAGAATCAAGATGCGCGTTGTCCCAGCCCAGCCGGGTTTTCACAGACACCGGAATTTTAACCGCGCGCGCGACGGATTCAACTATGCGGCCGGCCAATTTATGGTCGCGCATCAAAAAGGCCCCGGCGCCCGCGCGGGTTGCGACCTTTGGCACGGGGCATCCCATATTGATGTCAATCCATGCCGCGCCGTTTTGTTCCAGAATCTTTGCGCCCGACGCCATGATTTCCGGTTCCGCGCCGAAAATCTGGGCGCCGATTAAACCGTCCGCCGCGTAATTGTCGAAATTGCGGTTGCAATTTGTTTGCAGAGTTTTCTTGCGGTTTTGTATCAGCGAATGGCACGAAATCATTTCGGTTAGAATCGGCGCGTCGGGCGCGCATTTCCGCAATATTTTCCGATACGGCGCATCCGTGATTCCGGCCAGCGGCGCCGCGAATACAGGCGTCTGTATAACAAGATTTTTAAGTTTGAATGGCGCGAACATGTTATTTCTGATTTATGATTGCTGATTTATGATTTATGTGATATTATTAACATAATGAAAGAAAAAATCAAAGAATTATTATCTTTTGCAGCGGGCGCCTGGCGCGGCGGGATGCGCGGCAAAATCGGGCTTTTGATGGCGCTGTTCGCGCTGTTTGCATTCGGCCGGATGTTTGTCGGCACAACTTCGGTCCAGGGTTTTATCGCCGGAAATTTCCGGTTGGCGCGGGAACAAAAACAATTGGCCGCGGAACAGGCGAAACTTGCCGAAATGACGGAACATGTCCGGTTGATACAGGACCGTTCGCCCGATTTTATCGAAGAATTGGCGCAGAAACATCTTAACCTGGGCGATCCGAATTTACGGATTTTGAAGCAATAGTAGGGGCAAATAATTATTTGCCCTGTTAATTAGGGCGCGTCGCAACGCGCCCCTATCCCAAAAGTATTTGCAATTTTAATATACGATGCTATAATTCGCGCCATTCGGGGCGTAGCTCAGTCTGGTAGAGTGTCTGCTTTGGGAGCAGGAAGTCGCATGTTCGAATCATGTCGCCCCGACCATTAGTTTCAGTAATCGCGGATTCACACATAGAATTCGCCGTGAAGCCCGCTGTCTGCGGGTTTCACACTTTCATTGACTTTGGTATGGCCGCAAAGTATCCATTTTCCGGGGCAAATATACGCCTTTCTATACAATGGCCATTTTTGCATAGTCGCACCGTTGCTTTTTTTTATAAAATCTGGTAGAATTCAATTTATGAAAATACTGGCGTTTGTCTTATTTGGTTTATTTGTTATGAATCCCGCGTTGGCAACTGATTCTGTCTCAGATGTTAAGTTAGAATTTGGAAAAATGTTCTCAAAATATCAACAAAAATATGGCAACAAATATTTATCAGCCGGAAACACAATAAATTCCTATAAATCAAAATCTTCCGCCGAGGAATTTTATATTTTTTATGATGAAGCAATTTCTTTGATGAAAAGATATTCCGAATCTGCAAAAAAGGAAATTAAGGAAGAAAAGTCCTATACAGTGGGCGCCTGGAACATAATGACTTTTGAAATAGGGGAAATGATTGACGACGATTTTAGTTACAATTATAATTACGTCTCTTTAAGAATTGATGATTATCATGAAAATTACGGAGATAATTTATTTCAATTGAATTTTGATGTACATATTTCAGAACAAGATAAGAAAAATTATGACTTCGGAGACCAAAATATAGAAGGCAAGTGTTTTGAATCAGAAGGATTTTTTGTTGAATTTTCAGGATGTAGAACTGTGGAAGAATTAGAGAATAAAAAATGTACAGACGGTAACTTTCTGATACACAGAATGTTGTATGAATGTCCAGTCCCAGATTGATGTATGGGAAAGTTAGCAACAAACTACCGACCGACCATGATATAAAACAACATCCGCAAGGATGTTTTTTTATATCGTGATTGCGGTGTTTCATTATTTGCGCCACACCTCTTATACAATGCCCATTTTCGCTCAGTCACTACGTTCCTTGCGCGTATCCTCGCAGTTGTTCAGACTTCCCCCGGCCTATGCCGGGGTCGTTTTCACATACTCGGATTCGCCGAATCAATGGCGCCAGCTTTGGCAAGCACTTTACGCATTTCATCATTAACTTGGGTCGACCAGCCGCGCCCAAAGTGGGATTTTAACCCATCAAGAACATCCCGGTCAAATCTGATGCCGGCCCGCTGTTTTGTGACGACTTGTTTTGGACGTCCGCGCGCGGAATTTCGGGTATGGGGACGAGCGATTTTTTTTCTTAACCGCATCAGTCTTTTTAACGCCGATAATTTTTTCTCTACCGTTGCGATTGTTTTGCCAATATCGGACAAAGATTGGATTTTTACCTTTATCTTTTTCGGATTCGATAATATTTTTTGCACCGTTGCCAATTTATACCCCCTGGTTATCCGCGATATAATTATTGTACACACAATAAATAGAAAAATCAATCTTGATTTTTTAAATTTTATTTCCTATGATTAGGCGGATGTAAAACAAACAACAAAGGCATAAATAAATGAATATGTTTAAACGACTGGAACAAACCGCAAAACAGTTCCCGGACAATGTGTTTATTACGCGTGAAAATATAACTTTTCCGCAATTTGTAGAATTGGCAAAAGCCCGTGCGGCGTCGCTGGCCGCGGCCGGCGTTAAGAAAGGAGACATGGTCGGACTGCTGGCTTATAACATAGTGGAATGGCCGCTGACCCTGTTTGCCATATGGTATCTGGGCGGACGCGTGCTTTTGCTGGACACCGGTCTGACATCTTTTGAATATGACAATATGGCAAGGCTGACCGGTTGCAAACTGGTTGTTGCGGACAAAAAGTTTTTTTACGATTCAAAAGAATTCAAGTTTTATGACATTGCGGCAAAAGATGGCAAGGCCGACCCGAAATTAGAACCGGCGGATGTTAAAGAATCCGATATCGCGACATTGTCATTTACGTCCGGATCGACGGGAATTCCAAAGATTGTGCCATTGACGCATTCCAACATGGTCGGGACCGTGGAGTCATGCGAAAGTTTCAATTATGCGTTTTTTGAAAAAGAAACAATTTATGGTTTCTTGCCAATCTTTCATGTATTTGGATTTGCGGCCGCCATCATTCTTCCGTTAAAGTTCGGATCCAACATATTATTGCAGCCAATTGTCGATCCGAAATTAATCATGGCGGATTTCAAAGAATTCAAACCGCATGTTATTCCGGCGGTGCCGCGTGTATTTGAATTATTTCACGGTAAAATACTTGGTGAATTGAAAAAACAAAAGAAAGCCGGGTTGGTCAAATTTGTATTGAAAAACCAAAAATTCTTGACCGCAATCGGTTTGGGATTCTTGGTTCGGAAAATCCAAGGCAAAATTTTGGATGTATTCGGCGGCCGGGCGCGCTTTTTAATTGCCGGCGGCGCCGCAACCAAACCGGAAACCGAAGACTTTTATTTAAGCCTGGGATTACTGTTCACCCAGGGATATGGATTAACCGAAACCGTCGGACCAATCTGCGGATCGCACCCTGTTCCCGGCCGCCAACCCTATTCGTTCGGCAAACCATTAAAGGGTAACGAAACAGAGATGCGCAACGTCAATTCCGAAGGCATCGGAACATTATGGCTGCGTGGAACCAACGTGTTCGGCGGATACCTGGATAATCCGGATGCCACCGCCGAAGTTTTCGACAAAAACGGATGGTTCAACACGGGCGATCTGGTATCAATTGACAAGAATGGCGAATACCGTTTCCGCGGGCGCCAAAAACAAGTTATCGTTTTGGATACCGGTAAAAATGTATATCCGGATGAATTGGAAGGCATGTATATTGTGTTGCCGGGCGTGAAAAATGTCGCCGTATTCGAACACATAATCAATGACAAAACCGTAACGTACGGCGTGTTCCAAATCGACGAAGGCGTAACTTTGGAACAACTGGGCAAGTATATCGCCGACGCAAACAAAAAAATCGCCAGTTATAAGTGGGTGACGCATTTTGCGATAACAACGGATGAATTACCGCTGACATCGACCAAAAAGGTAAAGCATCACGTAGTTCGCGAGAATTTGATCGCCGGGAAATATCCAATGCGTAAGGATTAAATTTCGACCGGCCATCATTCCTTTGCATTTATCATTGACCTGGGACGGAAAAAATTACTATCATTGCAGCAAAGAGGTGAAAAATGAAAAAACTTTTCAATATATTCGCAATTATGGGAATCCTGGCCGGTGGCGCCGCAACGGCGGAAACGCTTGACGCGACCGATACGCAGGACGTGCCGGAAATCGCGGAAATTGCCGAACCGGCCGCGGCCGCAGTCGTAAAAGAAACCGCAAAGCCGGTCGAATCCGTCGCAGAACAGGCGGATGAAGAAGATGCTGCGGCACGCAATCCGAAAACCAAATTCCCGCGCGGAATGCAGGCCGGCCTGGGCGTCAGCGCCACTTCGGGTCTGGGCGGGTTTGTCGGATACGCAAACAAGGATTTTGAATCTTTCTGGTGGAAACGCATCGGCGGCCGCGTGGAATTCGCGACCAGTTCGCCGATACAATCCACGCTGGACGGCGCGTTGGAATCGGCGGTCGACGGTATCGACATGGGTGATTTGAACATAAAAAATCCATACCTGACCATGCACCATTTCGGCGCAATCGCCGATATTTACCCGTTTGGAAATACTTGGTTCCTGGGCGGATGGCGGCTTTCCGGCGGATACGTCGTCGGCAAGACCAAAATGGGCGCCAGTGTGGCCGGCAAAATAGACGGCGCGCCCAGCGACCCGTTTGAATTCGAATTGGACGGCATTGAATACCGCTATAACGGCGGCGACATAACCGCGCGCGCCGACGTGAATTGGAAATACAGCGGGCCGTATCTGGGTACAGGATTCGATTTGGGACTGTTCTGGGGAATAAAAATATTCACCGATTTCGGCGTGGTCTTTACAAAGGCGCCAAAGGCCGCTTTGGACATACCGCTGACCGACAAGCTGCAATATTGGAACGGCAGCGCGTGGACCAATGTCGGACTTTCGGGCCCCGCGGCCGACGCGTTTAACAATGCGAAAAACGAAGTGACGGACGACGCCAACCGCGTGTTGGGCGACATAACGTTCTATCCCATGGTCAAACTGGGGCTGATGTACCGGTTCTGATGAAATATTTACAGCAATTTTTGCTGTTAATGTTATTTGTATTCGCGGGCGAAGCGGTGTACGCCGTCGTTCCCCTGCCCGTTCCGGCGGGAATTTGGGGATTGCTGCTACTGCTTAGCGCGCTGGTTTCCGGCGTTGTAAAGCTGCCGCAAATCGAAAACGTGGCGAATTTCTTTCTGGCCGTGATTCCCGTTCTGTTCGTTGTTCCCGCCGTCGGCGTTTTGGAAATATTCGGCGACATTGCCAAAATCTGGCCAATCATGCTGGCCGTTATCTGCATAACGTATTTGGCCGCGATGGCATCGACCGGATGGCTGGCCGATTTTATGATACGAATGAAAGATAAAAAGTCGAAAGTACAAAGTAGAAAGTAGAAAGACATTATGAATGAATTTATCGTTTCTTCAACATACTTTGGCATCGTTCTTTCCATCGGGATTTACGTGCTGGCCGTGTTTATCAATAAAAAATGGAATGTGTCGCTGACCACTCCGCTGCTTTTGACCACCGCGGGCGTTATCGGATTCCTGTTGCTGTTCAAGATTCCATACGCCGCGTACGCCGCGGGCGCGCGGTATTTGAATTTCTTTCTGGTGCCGGCGACAGTCTGCTTTGCCGTGCCGATGTATAAACAGATAAAAACCCTTGGAAAATACAAATGGGCGATATTGGCGTCAATCATTTTCGGATGCGTCGTATCGGTCGCGACGGTCGCCGCGACCTGTTGGGCATTTGGTCTGGGGCCCGTTATCGCAAAATCTTTGGCCGCCATATCAACAACCACCGCGATAGCCATCGGAATTACCGAAGAATTGGGCGGCATCGTCGCGATAACGGTGTTCGCGGTGATTATCACCGGCATATTGGGCAACGCCGTCGGAAAGCAAGTCGTAACGCTGATGCGCCTTCACAGTCCCGTGGCGCGGGGGCTTGCCATCGGAAATTCCAGCCATGCAATGGGCACGGCCAAGGCGCTTGAAATGGGTCCGAAAGAAGGCGCGGCCAGTTCGCTGGCCATCGTCATATCCGGCATAGCCACGGCCGCCCTGGCTCCGTTGATTTTGTGGATGTTTTTCTAGGGGCTTGCGCCCAATACTTTTTTTGGGAAAGGGTTTCTATCATAGCCCAGATTATCTGATTTTCAAGACAAATGTTTTTCACCCCAAACATTGACATGTTTTTGCCGCGTTCTATAATTATCGTAAATGTAGGAACCAACAACCGCAAGCAAAGGAGTGCAATATGGTATACGATGATAAAAAGAATTCAGGTGATTTTTATGAAGTCGATTATATTATACACCAAGATGAAGATGGCGATACTGTTGTGCTTGATAAGGAAGAATTGCAACAACAGATTCAGGAAGAAGAAATCGAAAACATTAAAGAAGAAATAAGAGAATCCGGCGGATATGTCGAAGATAGCAATTCCGACAATACCGATAATGACAATGATGATTATGACTGTCGCTCTAATCCCGGAAAAATGCCTTTACATTTGCTGGCTATCCAACAAAATTATATGAATCAATTCGGCAGATAACAGCCATAACCAGTCGGAGGGCCTATAATGACAAATAAAATCGCGCCATTATTAAGCAATGAAAGCATCGCAAAAATCCAAAATGTCATGAAGCAGATAGAAAACAAAAAGCCGGAAATCGCCCAAAAATGCGACCCGGAACTTGTCGAAAAATGCATAAAGTTTATAGATCAGCGGTTGGAAGTATTCCAATGGCTGATAACGGGTTCCGCAGGGCGGTTGAAAGTGTTCAAGCCAAAAAACATCGAACAACACACCCCGCCGGCCGAACAGACAGCAACCCGCAAAATAATCCGGCTGCTAAATCCCGAAAGCGTTGAAAAAATCAACACCGTCATTGAACAGCTGGAAAACAAAAAGCTGGAACTTGTGGAACGCCTTGGCCCAGATGTCGCCGCAAAATACATACCAGGCATTGACGGGCGCTTGGAGGTATTGCATTTGATGCTGACGGGTCTCCCAGTTTGGATAGAAAACGCCATACCGAAAGCAGACGAATAATTTTATTCCCCAGACCCCGCGACCAGCGGGGTCATGCTTATTATGTCTATTTTCATTATTGACATAAAATAGCCGTATGGCTATAATTCCATCATCATGAAAAACCCAACCACCAGAACATTCGTCATAAACAAACTGATACGGGATAACGGCCTGAAATCCTATTTGGAAATCGGCGTGTCCAATCCGTACGTCAATTATCTGGACATACGCTGTCCTAAAAAGGTCTCTGTCGACCCGTGCCAGGTTTGCGAATACTTTACCAAAGAATCAATCGAAGAATTCAAAACCTTTATAGATTTCCAAATGACGTCCGACGAATTTTTTGCGCAGAACAAAGACACTTTCGACATAATATTTATCGACGGCGACCACAGTTACGAACAATCTCTGGCCGATTTGAACAATGCTTTGAAAATCATCAATCCGGGCGGATTTATCGTACTGCACGACGCATGCCCGCCATGTTATGAAAACACCCAGCTGGATAATTTCAAAAAAGGACAACCGTATAACGGCGAAGTTTGGAAAACCGTGCTGTCGGCAATCCGCCAATCCAAAGACGAGTTAATTGTAAAGACATTCCCATGGGATTGGGGCGTAACCGTGATAAAAAAACCGTCCGAATACAATGTAGAAATCAAGCCGGAAAAATTGGATTATCATACCGATTACACTTTGCCCGCAATGAACCCGGAATACGATGCGCGGACGCTGAACAATGACAAGGTTTCGTATTTCACATCGCTTTACAACACGCCGCAGAAATCATTGGAACGCACCGCGCGCACGCTTTTGAACCAGACCGACCCGAATTGGGAATGGGTGCTGGTCGACGATTCAAACAACGACGCGGACGCCGCGCGGATGCGCAAATATTTCGAATCATTGAACGATGCGCGGATAAAATATTACAGGTACAGCACAGGGTCCGATGGATTTATCGGCGAAGCCAAATGGCGCGCCGCGTCGCTGTGCCGCGGAAAATATCTGGCGGAACTGGACCACGACGATTTGCTGATGCCGGGCCTGACCCGCGACGTCATAGCGGCCGGCGACGGATTTGATTTCATATATTCCAATTGGGCGTCCGTCATGGTGTCCGATGCGAACGAACTCTCCACCACGCCAAATTACCCGGACGGGTTTGCGATGGGATACGGCGCTTATCGCAGGGCGCAGGCCGTGAATCCGCTGACCGGCGGCGCGTATGATTACCAGGAATGCATCGCCGTGCCGCTTAACCCGAAAACCATACGCCACATAGTCGGCGTGCCGAACCATATCCGCATTTGGAACCGGGAATTTTATAATCATATACAGGGACACAATCCGGACCTGTGGGTGGTCGACGATTACGAATTGGTGTTGCGGTCGTTTTTGGCCGGCGGGAAATTTCTGCATCTGGACACGCTGGGGTATTTGCAAATCGAAACCGGCGACAATACGACGGACAAGCGCCGCGATGTAATTCAAACGATAGTCGCCGCCATCGTCGCCGCCAGCGACGAAGCGATACGTCTTGAATTCGCGTCGCGCAAGATGGACGACTGGGCGTACGCGTATCATAAACAGCATTTCGGATTCGGGTCTTTGCGTTATTGGGACGTCCCGACCCAAAAGAACGCCCCCCGCGCGGATAGCGTGTGGAAGAAAGATAAAAATTAATATCCAATCAGCAGAACAGATTCCGGTTTTCCCAATATATTTTTTTCAAACATTTGTTCAATGAATTTTCGGACAAGTTCATAATCATTGGTGGTGTCGCGATATTTTAATAAAGCGGAAACAACCAGATGATTAACATCATCAGACATTGCCGCCTTTATCACATCAAAAACGCATCTATTGTTTGCGTGCCCGGCCCCGGCCTCTATTTCCACCAATATTTTTTTACCCTTGTGATGCGCATCGCTGGTATGATTTGGCAGTTGTGAAATTTGCTGTAAACAACATCGTTCCTATTGCGAATGTTTAGACTTAGAGGTGTTATATATCGGGCAATCTTATGGAAAAGACGGGGAAAGGAACTCCCAAGACAGACTTAAATCACACTCAACATTACAAAAAATAAATTCCGATATAATAGAAAAATATCCTGATGATGAGGTATGTATCCCTTCAATTTCCATGCCTAGCGCCACCTTCGTCGCCAAGTCCTTCTCGCCCTTGAAACGCCTTTTGACGTTCAATATCTTCCCTTCAAGCGCTTTGATTTGATACTTCAAAGAATTCTTTTCTTCGTATGCCCATCGGTTCAACTTCTCGATTTCCGCCTTCAACATATCCTACGCCGCGCGCTTGTCCTTTGCCGCGATGGACTTGATTTTCTTGTCGTGAAACATATCAAGGAAGTTTTTGAAGCCGCTGATTTTGAATCCCTTGACCTCGACAATATTATCGAAGAACGCGCCCGCGTCGATTGAGAGTTCCGAGCCGCCGTCCGATACGAATGTCGCTATCAGGTGCGTCGCCTGTGTCGGCGCGGTGCGGCGATAGACGCTAAGCCGAAGCAAGCCACGCCCATCTAAAATAAAACTGACCTGCAAAGACGATGCTGTTGTTGTTATGACAGTGCGTGATTATTTAGAGGACGCAGAAAACGCAAAATGAAATTCTTAAAAACCTATTGGCTAGCCATTTCAGTCTATGCAATATTATTCCAAGATAAGTTAACTTCACCCCCTCTGTGACAGTGGTGTTGGCAGGGGTGCTACATATTGGCGATATTTGGGTGGTGGGGTGGCGAAAATTTTGGTGCGAAAATCGCGACAATGACGCGGGGTACATGGGTTGTGGCTGGGCGGGTTTCTAAATCTGTGGGTCGCAGATTCGAATCCTGCCCAGGTTGCCTTGCTTATCGCCTAATCAGAAAAAAATCCGGCGGGATGACGCCGGATTTTCATTATTTTGATTTATCTATTTCGATTTTTCTTTCAATTTTGCCAATTCGCCGTACATGTGGAAATTGGCGAACGCGTACAGCACCAGCGTCGCGCCTATGAAATACATCGCGGCGGCCGCGCCCAGCAGCGGAAAGAACAAAGTCGCCACGGCCAGCGCCCCCATGCCCAACGACATCACAATATCCAACGCATGCCGGCCCGCTTTGGCGCGACGCATATCCAATGCCAATATAAACGTGCGGATCGCCTTTACCAAAAACAGCGCCGCAAAAATATAAACCAGAACGAACATCGTGCCGACCGGCTGTAAAAAGAACACAAGACCCAAAACGATATTCACTATGCCGACAAAAATTCCGGCGAATACTTCGGACGAATTTTTTTTGGTGTCGAAAAATCCGGCCAACAATTGGTAAATTCCGAACAGCGCCAACGCCGCGCCCAAAAGCCATGTCAACGTGGCGAAAACCTGTACCGGTCGCAGGAATATCAAAATAGCGGCGAATAAAAACAGCACGCTTTCGAACAACAACAGGGGCGAGTTGTCTCCATACAATTTTCCGATGGATTCGCTGACAATTTTAGGCGATATTTTTTTGGCCATTTTTTTCTCCTTTGATTTTTTCTTATTTTACATAAAAAAACGCCCGATGGGCATAGGAGAGGTTTCATAGGGCGAATTATGTTTTGTCAAAATTATTGGGCGCGTTTCCACGCGCCCCTACTTTATGGGTTCAAATCCCATATATCAAAATAAAAATACAACCCGTAAAGGGTTGTATTTTTATTTTGGTAGCGGAGGAGGGATTTGAACCCCCGACCATAGGATTATGATTCCCGTGCTCTACCACTGAGCTACTCCGCCGTGGTCGCGATTATATAGCACGATTTTCCGAAATGCAAGCCAGAAATAAGGGATTTATAAAAGCAATAAACCCCTCGCCAAGACATTCTAACTCGCGTTGCTTGTAAGAATGTCTATCCTCTCCCGCAAGGGGAGAGGTGGCGCCCCCTGCAAACACTTGCAATTTGATTTGTTCGCGCTATAATAATATCGCTGTGCAAACAGAGAAGATGCTGAATGCTTTATGCAATAGGTTCTTTGGACTCGGGTGCGATTCCCGACAGCTCCACCAATAAAATTTAGGGGGCTGATTAGTTTCGACAGGGACTGAAAGATAAAGAGTGTATCCGGCATGGCTGCCGCGAAAGGCCGATAAAAATGAAAGCGAACGACAATGTTCGTCTTGCAATGGCTGCCTAAATGGGCATGAATTCTGTTACGGCGATTGCTGTTTGAATTCGCGCTATTGCGGGGTTCGCCGGTACCTGGCAACAGAAACCGGCATTTTTCATTTCATCACTATTTGCAATCCGTCGCGCCGGGTCCAATTCCTGGGTTGGATTTGCACGGCGCGCAACTGGACCCGGTGCTTTTATTCGAATAGGTTCCGACGGGGCATTCCGCCCACGCCGCCTTCATTGCGCGAACCGTCCAAGCGTCCACGCCCGCACAGGGTTTTATAAACCAATAGCCATCGTTGCCGGGCGGCAAGGCATTGCCGTTGTCGAACCAGCCGGCCAAAAAATACCCCGGTTTCCAAATATCGCGGCCGTCCCGGTGATATAAAGCGCAACCATGGTTGCCCAACCATTTGTGCCGGCGGCTGGGGCATTCGAACGCATTCCATTTATTCCCGATTTGGCCATAACCGCCCTGCAGGTCGTATATCACCGCAACGGGCGCGGCGCATGTCGGGCATTCACAGCCCGCAAAAGTCCGGGAAGTGCATATTTCGCCGCCGGAAATATGGCATTTGCTATTTGGTACCGGCGGGATGCTGATGTCCACACAGGTTTTATTTACGCATATTTCCGTATCCGGGTTACAGCCGGGTTCGCAGACGCGCGTGCTGGCCGGGATTTTCACAGAACCCGAAAATCCCGTGATAAAAACCGTCAATGTCGTTGCGATTACCGCAACTGTTGCCGCAATTGCCGCCGGTCCCGCGACTAAAAACCATTTATTTCGCATATTTTCACCCCTTTGACCCGATTAGAGCAGAATTCCGGCCCCCCTGTCAAGAACCTTGCAATTCGATTTATTTGTATTATATTGTGAAAACCATGAGAAATTATATATTGCCCCTTCGCGATTTGGTCGTCCAGCCCGGACTGACCCTGCCCATCTATCTGGACAACCCGACCAGCGTTCTGTCCATGGAAACCGCCGTCAAAGAGCACAGCAAGGTCGTCCTGGTCGCGCAAAAAGGGTACAACTATCCGAACCGGCCGACCGACTTGTTCGAAATCGGAACGCGCGCGGATATCCTTCAATTCCTGCGCCTGCCCGACGGGTCCATACACGTGATGGTCCAGACGACCGCGCCCGTCGAAATCGCCGACTGTGCCGTCGACGAAGACGGAATATTCAGCGGGATATGCTCTGATATTTCGCAAATTGACGATTCGCGCGACGAATGCGTCCTGGCTATGCGGGACAAACTGGCCGATAATCTTTCCCGCATATCGCGCGCCAAACGCATAGACATCGGCAAACTGCGCATGGTGGTGAATAATTATCCCCTGCCCGCTTTTATAGACGCCGTGATTCAGATGACCGGAATAGAACCCGACATCGCCGTTCAGATTTTACAGATGAAGACTTTTATGGAAAAACTTTCCGCGCTGTTGGAACAGGTCGCCATATTCGTCGAAATGGCGAAAATCGACGACGCGATAAACCGCCGCGTCAATTCGCAAATGGACGGCGGACGCAAAGAAGCCATACTGCATGAAAAAATGCGTGCGATACAAAAGGAACTTGGCGACGAAGACGAAATGGACAACGCGTCTTTGCAAAAACGCATAGACGCCGCAAAAATGCCCAAAGACGCGAAAGACAAGGCGGTTTCCGAATTAAAACGCCTGCGCCAATTACAGCCGATGTCGACAGAGGCGTCCGTTATAAAAACATATCTGGACGAACTGCTGTCCATGCCGTGGGGCAAACACGATTCCGCGCCAATCAATTTGAAACTGGCGCGCGCCGAACTGGACCGCGAGCATTCCGGAATGGATTACGTGAAAACGCGAATTCTGGAACATCTGGCCGTCATGAAAAAAACCGGCAATATGAAGGGAACAATCCTGTGCCTGGTCGGCGCGCCTGGCGTCGGAAAAACCAGCCTGGGCAAATCCGTCGCCGCCGCATTGGGCCGGAAATATCACCGCCTGTCGCTGGGCGGCATTTCGGACGAAGCGCATTTCCGCGGACACCGCAAGACATACATCGGATCCCAGCCGGGCCGCATTATGGACGCGCTGAAACGCTGCGGCGCGAACAACCCGGTCGTCGTATTGGACGAAATCGACAAAATAGGCCGCGACCATCGCGGCGACCCGGAATCGGCGTTGCTGGAAATCCTGGACCCGGAACAGAACAAAACCTTTCGCGACCATTATTTGGAAGTGGATTTCGACCTGTCCAACGTGTTGTTTATCGCGACGGCGAATTCTTTGAACCTGTCGTCCGCGCTGCGCGACCGCATGGAAATACTCGAACTGCCCGGATATTCCGAAGACGAAAAGGTCGCAATCGCGCGCAATCATTTAATACGCCGCGCGGCGGCCGACACCGGATGGTTGCCTGAAAACGTCGAAATCGACGACGACGCAATCCGCCACATAATCCGGAAATACACCGCAGAGCAAGGCGTGCGCGAACTGCGCCGCTGTGTCACCGCCGTGTTGCGCAAGACTTTGCTGGACCTGGACGGCGCGGACGTCCGCACGGAATTCGGAATTGCCAAAATAGACGAATTGCTTTCCGACCGCGCGTCTGCGGGATTCACAAAACGCATAGGTTTCGGAGTGAGGGTATAAGAAAAAGGAAACAGATATGATAGATTTGAAACCGTATAAACTTTCGCGCAAAGAATCCGCGGCGGCGCGCGCGGTTGAAAGAGATTCCCGTATCGTCACGGTAATAGACAGCCGCCACACGGCCATGCCGTATATCGAATATTCAATCAGCAGTATGGACGCCGGCCCGTATATAGCGGCCCATATGAATTGCGATTCGGATAGAATTTCTCTGCGGATTCGCAATAATAATGAAAAAGTAAAAAAAATACCCGCAAAACTGGACGAATCCGACACATGCTTTGCATGGGCGGTTTTCTCGATTCTGCAACATAAATACGAACGGCAAAGATGCAATTAATAATCGACACATCTTTACCGGGAATACGGCTGGCCATTGATAATGTAGGGGCGCATATTTGCGCCCCGGGGCGCGAGTACGCGCCCCTACAAAAATCAATTGAAACCGACCGCCAATCCGTCGCCCTGCCCGTCGAAGTCGAAAAATTCCTGGGTGAAAACTTTGCGGCGTTCCGCGACCTTTCCGCCATCGGCGTGGTCATCGGCCCCGGCAGTTTTACCGGAATAAGACTTGGCATCGCGTATGCAAAGGGACTTTCCATCGCATTGGGCATACCCGTTCTGCCGGTCAGCGCATTTGAAATATATTTGGAAAATAATCCCGACGCGTTCGTCGCAATCGACAGCGGGCGCGGTGATTTTTTTGTGGCGGCCGCCGATATGGAGCCAACCATTATGACAATCGACGAAGTCGAAACCGAACAAATGCAATACGCGGCGACCGTGGGCCACCGGCCGTACGATTTGGCCGGCGCGCTGCCGGTACTGCGCCGGAAATTGGAACTTGAAACACCGCCGGTGATACCGCTTTACATACGGCCGCATTATGCTGAAACAGCTTGCTGAACTTCACAAAATTTGTTTCCCAGACAAACCGTGGTCTGCGGACGAATTCGCCGGCCTTCAAAAATCCGGCGCGGAAATAATAGCGTCCGAAAACGGATTCATCGTCTGGCGCGCCGCCGCGGACGAAGTTGAAATAATAACCATAGGCGTTGCACCCGCCGCGCGAAACCAGGGCATCGCCGGCACGATGTTGCTTTTGATGGAAAAAGAAATCAGAAATCAGAAATCAGAAATCAGAAATATTTTCTTGGAAGTTGCGGCGGACAACGCTGCGGCGCGCGCGCTGTACGCGCGGCACGGATACAAACAAATCGGCGTCCGGCCAAAGTATTATGACGGAGTTGATGCGGTGGTGATGGAAAAGCAGGTAATAGGTATTAGGTAAAAGGTATTATGTGGTGGTTATTATAAGTTGTCTAATATATTGGACAGCCTATTAACCCAGGCTACTTCTTACCTAATACCTATTACCTTTTACCTGCTCTGCTAGTCCCGGCTTTTCCGGCACATGAATTTCGTGAATTCTTCTATGTTGGAATTCGTGGCGGACAGTATTTTCGCGATGCTGCCCATGCTGGGCCAGCGCGGTTGGCCGAATTTCGACCAGCGTTTGCTTTTATTGAACGTGGTCGGGTCCAGCCCGCCTTTCTTCGCCAACCCCGAACAGGACAGTTGTCTTGATGCCGCAAAATCTTCTATGGCGTCCCATATATCGTCGTGTGTCATGGTACCCTCTCCTTTCGACCATATCATATCCGACGTTTGGGAATTTTCACACAAGAATGAATTCTTACGGTGGTTGGTGGCTCGTGGCACGATAGTTGCTAAACCAATCCCATCAAATAACAAGATAAAGCTTTGGTAATTTCCGAACCACGAACCACCATCACGAGCCACTATCACGATTCACAGAATTCCAACACGCGCGAATCGAAAATTATATCGCGCGGACGCAGCGGCGCGGCGATGTGCATATCGGCCGCGCGGCGCGTGCGCGACAGCGCGACATACGTCTGTCCGTGCGCGAACGCGCCGCGCGAAATATCGACGACGACGGAATCAAGCGTTTTGCCCTGGGCCTTGTGTATCGTCATTGCGTACCCCAGCGCCAGCGGAAACTGTTTATAGCTGCCGACTTCGTTTTCGGTCAGCTTGTCGTTTTCGTCGCGGGCATATTCCATCTTTTCCCATTTGTCCATCTTGACTTCGACAATTTTTTTATCGCCGTCCAGCAGTCGCACCTTTATATCGCGCGCGTTCAGTTCGCACACTATGCCCATGCTGCCGTTGTGCCAGTCGTCGCCGTTTTTTACAAATACGACCAACGCTCCGACTTTCAGGGTCAGGTTCATAGGCGCGGGCACGTCTTTTTCATTAAAGTTTCCGGACAGTTCGCCGGAATACGTGACGTCGGGCGCGCCGATTTGGGAAAGGCGCGCGGCGTTTATGTTATCCGCCACCGCGCGGAACGGCGTGATGATAACGGACGAAGCGCGGCGGGCCGCGTCGTCGATTTTAAGACTGTTGAAATATTCGACCGCATTCGTATCGCCGCCGCGCAGCAAAGTTAATTGGCGCAGCAAATCGTCGTCGTTCTGCCGGTATACCAAATCGAAATCGGCCCGTTGAAAATCCGCGCGTTTGTATGCGTGCGCGTCGAAAAAATAAGAATTCGGGCGGCCGTACGCTTCCGCGTAATATTGTTCCGCATCGCGCGTTATCACCGGCGGCAATTGGAACAAATCGCCGACCGCGACGACTTGCAGGCCGCCGAACGGCGCGTTGTTTTTCCGCGCCTGTCGCGCCAGGATGTCCATCGCGTCCAGAACGTCCGGCGGCACCATGGATATTTCGTCGATTATAAGCAAATCCGCCGCGGTCAGAATATTGCGCGGTTTGGCCTTTAATTTCAATAAATCCGGCATGACGAAATCGCGCGGCGCGATTTGGAACAGCGAATGTATCGTCTGGCCGCCGATGTTCAGCGCCGACACCGCCGTGGGACAGGCGCAGATTATGCGTTTCCGACTGGCCGATTTCAGATAGTTTACAAAAGTGGATTTCCCGGTTCCCGCCTGGCCCAGGACCAGCATGTTCCCCACGCCGTTTTCAATCGCGTCGAACGCGCGTAATTGGGATTCGTTCAAAATCGGGGCAATTAATGACATGCCGTATTTTATAGCCTTTTTTCCGATAAAAAGCAATGTTGTTAATACTTGACAATATTATATTATGGTGTTAATGTACAAAAAAGGTAAAAAATATGAATTACAACCAATTTCATTACGACCGCTCTATAAAGGCAATCGGCGCCACCGGCGCGGCCCAAAGCGTCAATTACGAAACCGCAAATCTGAAAGTCTGGTTTATACATCAAATGCGGAATTCTTTTTATATGCTGATGAATGAAACCGTCGGCGGAAAACCGCTGTTCCCCGAATACAGGTCGCAATTCAAAGACGGCGACGAAGACATCATGCCGAATCCGAATATGACTTCGTGGCGGCAGCTGTTCGCCATTTACCAAGTGTTTCACGCCCAGGCGACGGGACATATAAAGGGGCTGGCCGTTCCCGCAATAACCGATTTGATGGATAGGGTTGTGGAAGAATCAAACTGGCGCGACGAATTCGACGCTTGGTACCAGCTTCCGTTGGATTACCTGAACAATACCGGCGGTTTGCAGATTCGTAAAATCGACCGCAGCGCGGGAAAATCCGATGTCAAATTTGCCGTGCGCAACAAACAAAACCCGCATCATCTGGGATATTTGGAATTATTTTCCATTCCAAAATTCGGGGAATTTTATTGCGAAACGAACAATGCGGAATCTTTGCAAACCACCGACCGGCTGATTGCGGTGACGGACGCGCACGACACCAGATATTATTCGATTATGATGTGCAAAAAATTACCGGCGCAAATATTCGGCCGGTATAACAGATAATAAAAAAACCTTATCCGAATGGATAAGGTTTTTCTTATTCATCTTTTTGCTTGAAAAACGATAGAAATAATATATAATCGCGTGGCTTGGGTTGGTAGCTCAGTTGGTTAGAGCGGAGCGCTCATAACTTCTGGATTTAAGTATATCTGTGTATATCCGCACCAAGTTCTTGTATAAATACAGCGATAAATCCGTAGAAAATCGCGGGTTTTTATTTTTGAAATTCATATGTTTTACACATCATCCAAAACATTCAGGATAAAACGGGTTGCCGCTCTGAGCTGAGATATGTGTTCCGCAGAAATCAGCCATTATATTTTATGACCCACAGCCCAAACGATATAAAACCGCCGTTCAGAGCTGATGCAAAAGTTTACACATTGTCTACACGAGATTTTACACAGGGAAATGGGACACATTATGGCCGTAAATCCATTTATTTAATCAGTCAAAATTGGCCATTTTTTCATCGTATAACTTGTGCATAAAAGCAATGAGTTTTTGCGCGTCCGCATCCAATTGTACAAATAGGATGTTTTGTTGTTTTTGACATTCGGCAGCCTTGCTATCTTTGGTTTTAAGATAGTATCTCGCATTAAGCGTTACTTCGCACATATTTTCCATTTTCGCTTTTACAGCCCCGCTCAAAGCCACAATGTCTTTTTTGATTGTATCTCCGAATAATAAAACTGCCTTTTCGTTAAACAAAGTCATCTGATGCATTTGTTTTAGACACTGTTCAGAGAATTTTGCCCCGAAATCGGCATTTGATAAATCAGCTTCAAACTTGAATGCATCGTTGAGCATACCGATTAGCTCAAAGTAATTCTTTTTAAAGTGTTCTGTTCTTTCGAATTGGATTTGTTTTTCACGTTGCCACAATTGCCCAAATGCAAAAATACTGGCTGCCGCTGGAAGCGCAAAGTCTTTTATTAAATCTGATTTTCCAAGAGCAAGTGCAAACACTGAAAATAAACCAACCGCAGTTAATGAAATCCAAAAACAGATTTCATAAAAAGTACTCATTGAGGAAGTTGATGCTGCTTTTAATTTTATCATTTTATGCTCTAAAACTGGAGTGTCTGTTTTGATTAACTCATTTTGTAATACAAAGCAATTCGATTATCTATATTATTGAAATCTGCCGACTGCCTTATTTCTTCCGGTGTGTCCAATAATCTGAATCCGGTATTTATAACAAAAATAAATCCTGGTTTGCTATAAACCATATCTCCTGCGGCTATAGATTTTTGGATAGAGGCGCTCTTGGCTTTAAGACAGACACTTTGATACATAACGTCGGTAACATGTGTGTTTCCACCTGAATGAGCACGTTCTGTATGCTGACCTCCAGTCAACGCAATAAGATTCTCGGTATAGGCCTTGATCGTTGGGAATTCACTTTTCGGAAAGATATGATGAATATATGTTGTTGGGCCTTTTTTATCATCCAAAACTTCACTAAATTGGTGATATTTACGGACTTGCGCCATCGCTTTCGACATAAGCCTGTCATTATAATTATTTGTGCTTGTCATCAGCGCGGCCTGTTCAGCAGATTCTCTTCTAGTTAGACCTTGCTGTAATGTTCCAATATCACGGAAATTATCCCTGTTATAAACTAGCTCATCGTATGAAATACGAGTATTGGATAATCTGCCTTTTCTTGTTCCAAAAGTATTGTTATCAAGTGCTAATGGGTTTATCGCTTTTGGGAACATTCGGCGAATTTCTACGATACCGCCATATAAACTTCCTCGTGATCCAAGCCTCGAGTTGGCTTTAACAAATACCTCAAATTTACCTTTTAATGTTTCAAAGTCTTCGCTTGTGGGATTGTCTTTACCTAGAAAATTAAATATGTATTTAAAGCCAGAATCTGTAAAGAATTTTGTAAAATAAGCAACTAAGAAATGATATGCGTTTCTGTCACGAATAGAAATATATTCTAGCATGTTTTCATCTAGGATTCTAAATGTTGTTGGTCGTGTAGACGAGTCTTTTTCTAATACTCCGGCATAAGCCAATAAATCTAACGGCTGTGCTATGAATTTGTCGTATTCGTTGCGAGCGGCAGGATTATCTGGTTGTGGTTTTCCAAATGTCAGAACAGAATAGTCATTGAATACTTTTGAATCCCAAATATCGCCAACCATGAAAGCCTTTTGATTGAGATTTATGGCGCATTCAGCAATAAAACATAATACGTCCGGCGTGCATTTTTGATCTACAAATCTGGGATTATTGCCCTTAACCCTGATATCCAAATTTTTATCTGCAAAAAATTTATCTATTGCGTTCATTATCAGTCCTTTTTCTTTATACCCCATAGGTTCACGGAATTACTGTCTATGTTCAGGCTTCTTGTTCCAAGGTTTCGCCCGATTGCGTAAAACTTGGAAAATTCATCTGTTCCATAGTATGCCAAATCTTTTGTTGTAATTTCAATATCAGAATGTAGCGGCTGCAAAATAGCAACAGAGCCATCAGCTATGCAATTTTTTGGCATAAAGCAGGCCCTTGGATTGTATGTAAGGTTCGGCACTAAGATTGAATTTGAATTCAGGTACTTGCGAACAGCCAGGCCGCTGACATCATCTATGAAAGAGTCATAATCTTTAATGTCTACTATTTCATTATCACCAATGTTTCGGGATTTCAATACCCGTATCTTGCCGGATGGTTTTGTAATCTGTTTGGTGATAGTTCTATCTCGGAAACAGCTATATACACCACATTTCATTGTTTTTTTGACTTTCTTAAAGAAGTCGTCCTTGTAAATCAACCAAGACTTAAAATCGGCGTCGAACAAGTCTGAATTCGGGATATAATGAACTGCCTGTGTTATATAGCTTTCAATTTTAATATCATAGGCAATACTTTTGATGTTTTCCAACGATATGCCGATTGTTTCGATCTTCACATCATCAAAAGCATCTTCGCCAAAATCAATAATGGATTTTATCGTATATTTATTTTCAATCAATTCTCGGGTTTTGTTAAACTCCGGCGAAGCAAGCAACGATTTTGGGGTTATAAGCGAAACGTGTCGACCAAGTAGCAAAGCTTTTTCCAGGAACATCGCAAATATGTTCGTAGTGTCTTTATTGTAAAAGTTATTTTTATAGCTATTGTATTCCTGCACCAAAAATCTTTCTTTTATTTTTCCAAACGGCGGATTACCTATAACGACATCATATTTCGATTTTA
>Ga0082212_10003814_pt1 | contig 21190 bp, 17 predicted proteins | sample TergutNt197P3_FD_71548 | JGI IMG/M metagenome (GOLD analysis project Ga0082212, IMG submission 71548) | Neocapritermes taracua P3 segment gut microbial communities from Petit-Saut dam, French Guiana - Nt197 P3 | ecosystem: Host-associated > Arthropoda: Insects > Digestive system > Gut ... | reverse complement strand
CGGTCTATCTGCCATTGTATGGTCGCCCGTTCAGGCCTGGCAGTAGCGAACGCTATTAAAAATCCGCTTTCGCGGCATTTGTGTAAAATAGTCTTTGAGTATTCGGATATGGTTTTGTCTTTTTTCAAAAGAGTATTATCCAAATCCGTCACTATAATTTTGATGTTTCTCATTTAGCTAAACTCCTATTTCGCTTTCATGGCAGTAACTTTAAATATATTGAGATTATTTGAATTTTTGCGGAATGCGAACATGATTTATATTACCGGGAGGAAATTATTCAGTGAAAAAATGGATAGTAGAAGATTGGGAATTTGAACTCGCTGCAACAAATGGGAAAGCCGGACATTGCAGGCTTGGTATAGAAAAAGGAGATAAATTTGTTTTTCAATACGGATGTCCCGCCGGTATGTGTCCCAAAATTATGGCACAACTGTATACATGGTGTGAAGTCATACGATGCGGCGGCGACTTTACGCACAGAGGCGAAAAAGAAAAATATGAAATGGGTATGTCATGTCCCGATGGTTGCATTATGTTTCATTTAAGAGCATACCCAATAAACCGCGATGAAAATGGTGTGTATAATGGTAAATACACAAGACCGGAAGATTAAATCGCAGTAAACAGCGGGTATTTTATCTTCACTATGACAGGGTGGTCAGAAAGAACGAGATTGACATACTTTTCCGGCTCCAAAGATTTCAAAGGCTCCGCGCTCTCTGTCGCGTCATATATTTCAATGCTCGCGGGAATTTCCGGAAATTCGATTTCAATTTCGTCTTTTCCCCCTGTAAACCGTTCGTCCCACAAAATCAGATAAAATTCACCTTCGCTTTTTTGCAGCAGCAGTTCATGCACAGTTTCGGATATGTTGTGGATCGCATAGCTTAACTGTTCGGTTGAATTTATATTTTTCTTTTCGCCCATGTTCAAAACAGCAGCCATATTATGCAGATAGTGCGCGGCTTTTCTCGGAGCGTTTTCCGGCGTGAAAAGCCCGAACTTTTGATTGCCGCCCTCGTCAACCCTGTCCCGGAGGATATACAATATCGCTCTCATATCCAAGCCTGAACCATTTTATCCCCACATATTTTGTAAACTCAACCGTGTTTTCAAGGGATTCCCCCCGTCTGTGAACTGCTGAGTTTGCGCCGAGGCTCGCAAGATAATCACATAATTTCAACGCTTTCGTTTTTTTAATATTTACACCCCCGCCATCAATGAAATATTTTTGAATTTGTTTATTCCCTCGGCCAAAGCGCCGACAAATTCGTCCGCTTCGCCTTTTGTGCTGTACCTTGAAAAGCTCGCCCTGATCGTGAAATCCGCATCATTTTTGTCTAAACCGTAATTGATCAGCACGCGCTTGGATTCCTTGGAATTCCGGCTTTTTTCCGAGCAGGCCGAACCGGAGGACACATATATTCCCCGCATGGACAGATAGTTGAGCATGACCTCGCTTTTTATGCCGGGCAGTCTTAGGCTCATTATGTATTTCGAAAAATTTTTCGCTTCTGCCCGCTGATTGAAAATGACCTCCGGGCACCGCTTTTCTATTTCTGCGGCGGCGTGATCGTAAAGGTTTTCGACATATCTGTTGTTTTGCTCGAAATTTTTGAAAGTTTCTTCCGCCGCCTTCCCGAAAGCGAAGATGCCGGGAGTGTTTGATGTCGATGCGCGCAGGTTTTTTTCCTGGCCCCCGCCGAAAATCTGCGGAATTATCCGGGCGCCCTTGCGCAAAAACATCGCCCCGCAGCCTTTTATCCCGTGTATCTTGTGGGCGGAAAGGCTCATCATGTCGACTTTTAGCTTTTGCAAATCTATCGGGATTTTTCCGAACGCCTGGACGGCGTCGCAATGGATATACGGCGAGAACCCGGAATTTTCGACGGCTTTTGCAAGGGCAAAAATATCGAAAACGCTTCCGGTTTCGTTGTTTGCCAGCATCGCCGAAACCAAAATGACTTTTGCGTCGAGCTGCCTTTTGAATTTGTCCAAGTCGATTATGCCGCCCTTTGTCGGCAAAAAGATTATTTCAAACCCTTTTTTTTCGAGTTCGAGCGCGGGAAAATATACCGACGGGTGCTCTGCATCCGTTATTATTATTTTGTTTCCTTTTCGTTTATGCGCCTCAGCCGCCCCGAACAGCGCGAGGTTGTTTGCCTCCGTGCCGGAAGAGGTGAATATGATCTCTTCGCTCTTTGCGCCAATTGAGGCGGCTATTGCGCTTCTTGCGCGTTCGACCTGTTTTTGCGCTTTTAGGCCCAAGGCGTGCGCCGAATCGGGGTTTGCGTATGAATCTTGCATGGTTTCAGCCAAAAATTCCAAAACTTCGCTTGAGGGCTTAGTAGTCGCCGCCGAATCGAGATATATTTGTTTTTCCATGGTATACTTTCTCCGCTAAAATGTCAATAGCTTATCCAAAAAATTGTTTTCCGGAAATATTGTTATCTGCTTGACAACCCTGAACAAATGTGATATAATGAAAATGCAATTGAAGGAAAGGGTTCACTACACCCTTCCGCATACACAGACGGCACGGCCAAACTCGATTAACTCGTAGAGCTAACAGAGAAAAATAGACCATTCCTTAGTTCGGGCGGTCTATTTTTTTTTGTTTTTTATCGTTAAACAAATCGATATTACCGTAACGACTATAGAAACAATACTTAAACAGAGTGTAAAAATTTCCAGCATCGACATCCCCCCTTCCGGCTTTCAGCCTTTAGAGTTCAGTCTTTTTGTCTACCGCCCCGTGTACTGATATTATTATACCATTTTGCATATGTTTTGTCAATCGTTATTTTTTCCATTTTTATTTTGCTCTCGCCGCAATAAAAACGGCTTCCCCCTCTATTTCGCATTTCCCGATTTTTGCGGGGAGAAGATAAGTTTCGCCCTTTTTTATGCTGTAAATTTCGCCGTTGTTGATGATTTTGCCTTCGCCCTTTATGCAAATGACGCAATGCATGGAGTCGGTTTCGAGTTCAAAATCCGGATTTATATATTTTTCCACCCGGAAATATTCGCATTCGCATAATATCTCATGGCCGGGGGAGGTGCGGATTATGGGGTTTTTGTATTCCGCCTTTGTTTTGATGCACACATCCAAGGCTTTTTCTATGTGCAGCTCCCTGGGTTTGTTGTTTGCCCCGAGCCTGTTGTAATCGTAGAGCCTGTAAGTGGCGTCGGAGTTTTGCTGGATTTCGAGAACCAATATCCCTTCGCCGATCGCGTGGATCAGCCCCGCAGGGATAAAATAGGTATCACCGGGCGAAACTTCAATATAGTTCAGGCAATCTTCGAATTTGTTTTTTTGTATTTGCTCCCGCAGTTTTTCGCGGGCATAGCCCGCGTTTAGGCCATACGCTATTTTCGCGCCGGGCTTCGCATCCACTATATGCCACATTTCGGTTTTGCCAGATTCGTTTTCGTGCTTTTCGGCGTATTCGTCGCCCGGGTGGACCTGGACGGAAAGATTCTGCTCCGCGTCGATGAACTTGACGAGCAGCGGGAATTTTTCGAGGCGATAAAATTCTGATAAGCTTTTGCCCGCGTATTTGCCGTTTTCTATCGTACTTATGCCGTTTTTGTGTATGGCGAGTTCCCACGATTCCGCGATTTTTTTGGCGGGGTCGCTCGATTTGCCGTATTTTTCGGCGAGGCGCGTCCCTCCCCAGATTATATCTTTTAAGACGGGTCTTAATTTCAGCGGGTATAGATTCATATTCTTTTAATCTCCATTTTTTTCAATATATACCCATTCCGGCGCATTTGGAATTGGAGGGAATATATTCGCCATCGAGCGCCGGGTCTTCTTCAATCGAACCGCTGTCGCCTCCTATATGTAATTGCCAAGCGGAAAACCCCGCATTTTCCAATTTGCTGCCCGGTCGGCTATCGGAAAATACCGCGTTTTTTCCGGCAATATAATAGCAGTTTTCATTTATTTCCAGATTGCCTTCGAGAGCGGACATTCCTCCAAGTTCGTCGGCATAACGGATTTCAATCATCGGGCGGATTGTTTTGTTTGGCTGGCATACGATATTATGGTGAATGTTCGGATTTATGTTGGCGGGACGTCCGGCATAGCTTTCCCAGTCCTGATATGTGAGCCCAAAATAAATCGCGCTGTGATATTGACCGCTATTGGCCACATCGACCAATGTGTTGTTGTAAACCTGGGCATCTTTGGAACCATAAAAACCGATGCCTTCCCAACCCGTGTCCAAAATCAAGTTGTTTCGCACTATTCCCCGTATATTTTCATAATATTTCGGATTTGCGGCAAGGTCGAAAAATTCCGGGCTTGTGTCAAAACCTACCATGATCCCCGCTCCGTATGCTGTTTCGACTCGGTTATTTTCTATCAGCACATCCGTCGCGCCTCCTTTGGCATACACCGCATTGGAACAAATGTGGTGTATGTAGTTGTTTTGCACCGCCATGTTGTCGCCGTTCACATTGTCGATTCCTTCGGCATTGTCCTCGCCGTTATGGGGATTTCCGTCAAACGCTTTGCCGGAATTGTATATTTCGTTATAGCGGATTGTGACGTTGTTGCAATTTGGTTTTACTTTGACAACGTCGTATCTGGAATCGTGCAACACGCAATCTTCAATTATTATGTCGGATGCTCCGGTTCGGTCGGCAGGATCCCCCCAATCCCATTTGGTTTCCATGCAAACGGCGTAAAATCCGCCTATCACTTCGACGCATTGGAGCTTTCCGCCCGATGAATCCACATCGAAATAAACGCCGGAATCTTCATCGGAACCGGGATCGTATTTTGTTAAGTCGATAACCGCCCATTCGCCTTTTGCCGATTTTATCGTGATGTTCGGCGTTCGTATGCGGACATTTACCCCTTCGCGGTAAACGCCGCCACGCAAAATGACAGTATCTCCGGGCCGGGCTACGGCCAAAGCGGCATTTATGCTCTTATATGGCATATCATACGAACCGGTCGCCGCGGCATCGTCGCCATTTGGGGAAACAAATATGCCATTTGCGGGATCATCGGCGTAATTTTCGCGAGGCCCAATGTTGCCAAAAGGGTTCATCGGAGCGGATCCGGCCGGATTTGAAGCATCGCCGCCGCTTTTTTCAATGTTGACGCAAGCCGCCAGCGGAATAAAAAGAAATATGAGCATAAAAATTATGATTTTTTTGATATCCATTTTTGTTGCTCCTTTCTGATGGTAATTATACATTAACTCGAAAAAATTTTCAAGCAAAACATAAAAATTTACAATTTTTATGTTTTATCCCGCAAAATCCATAAATTGAAAAAATGTTGACAAATAACGATTAATGTGGTATATTTAAAACCAAATCACATAAAATCAAGAAGGAGCGGATAAAAATGACTCACAGAGAAAGGTTTGTCAGGCTGTTTAAAGGCCATGGCGTGGACAGGGCGCCGTTCATCGACGCAATGGGCGGCTGCAATTACCATTCCTGCATAAGCCGTTGGAAAACAGAAGGGCTTGATCAAAACGCCACGCAAAAAGACATTCAAGAAATTGTCGGATTCGATTATGCAAGGGGTTTTTACATATATGCGAAGTTGTTGTTCTATCCGGAATTTGAAGTTGTTCTCATAAAAAAAGAAAGGGACAAAACATATACCCGCAACAAATGGGGCGGGGTGGAATTACAACAGGATGGTTCCGAACTTATGCCTATAACAATACAAGGCCCCGTAAAAGACAGGTATACTTGGGAAACGGTGAAGGAACGGCTTTCCGGAAACATATCGGCGCGTTTTCCAAAAAATTTCGCGGATATTTGCGAAGAAGCTAAAAAAAGCGATTTGCCCGTATATACGGGAGATTTGCCCGCTGGTTTTTTCGGGGCGCTCAGAGAAATTGTTGGTTTCGAAGAATTGATGTATATGTTTTACGACGACCCGGGCTTAATTTCCGAAATACTCGATGTTTTGTGCGACTTGTGGATTGGAGCATATTCAAAAATGCAAAAAAACATACCGCTGGATTATATATTTATTTGGGAAGATATGTGCAGCAAGGCAGGGCCGTTAATTAGCCCGGCTGTTTTCCGCGAATTTTTGCTGCCGAGATACAAACGTCTGGCAAAATCATTGAAAAATGACGATAATATGCCTCTTTTCATGGTTGACAGCGACGGCGACGAAAGACCGCTTGTTTCTTTGTGGATTGAAGGCGGGGTTGATATTGTGTTCCCCTGGGAAACACAGTTCGGGCTAGATATAAAAAAAGTGCGCCAAGAATATCCCAAGATGGGAATGATGGGCGGGCTGGACAAGCATGTATTGGAATTCACGCGAAAAGATATGGATAGGGAGCTTGAAAAAGTGCCGTATATGCTTGAGCGAGGGTATTATATACCTTCTCTTGACCACGGCGTGACAAATGCGGTTTCATGGAATAATTATTGTTATTTTTACGAAAAATTAAAAGAACTGATATATAAATATCCGCCGCAAATTTGAAACAAACGAAAACCCAATTTTAAATTGGGTTTTTATTATGCCCAAAAATCAAAATCATCTTGACAAACATCATTTTTAAGTGTATAATGAAAGATAGGTTGTTTGTGTTCGGAATTTTAAATTTTTTATCGGATATTTTGCGTAAACGGATTGCCGTACAGCGTGCTGATCGCCCATGCGCGCTTATTTGCGGCAGCGGTTTGGAGTTTACGTTTTATAGGTTTGAACATTGAAAATCATTTATTTATTTACAGGATTAAAGGAGAAAAAATGGCAAAAAACAAATCGAAACTAAAAATCATACCACTGGGGGGAATTCAAGAAATCGGAAAAAATATAACTGTGTTTGAGTATGAAGACGATATAGTGGTCGTAGACTGTGGGCTCGCTTTTCCCGACGACGATATGCTCGGCATAGATTTGGTGATTCCCGACACATCGTACCTCGAAAAAAACATCGAGAAAATCAAAGGGATTTTGCTTACCCACGGCCACGAGGATCACATAGGGGCTTTGCCTTACGTGCTCGGCGAACTCAACATCCCGGTTTACGGCACAAGGCTCACTCTCGGAATTTTGGGCAACAAACTCGAAGAACACAATCTCGAAAAAAAGGTGAAGACGAACACAGTCAAAGACGGGGACATAGTAAAACTCGGCTGTTTCTCGGTAGAATTTATACACGTGAACCATTCGATACCCGATTCTACTTCGCTTGCCATTACAACGCCTGTGGGGACGGTTATATTCACAGGGGATTTCAAAGTGGATTTGACCCCGGTGACCAACAGGATCATAAACCTCACGCGTTTCGGGGAATACGGCAACAAAGGGGTGTTGCTTTTAATGTGCGAATCGACAAACGCCGAGAGACCCGGCACGACGCGTTCCGAAAGGCAAGTCAAAAATTCATTCAACCAAATATTTCAAGCTTATTCCGAAAAGCGCATTGAAATAGCGACTTTTTCCTCAAATGTGTACAGGATACAATCGATAATAACCACGGCAAGCGAATACAACAGAAAAGTGGCGATAACCGGCAGGAGCATGCTCAACATAATCGGAGTGGCGATTGAGCTTGGCTATTTGAAAGTTCCCGAAAATGTGCTCATCGACATAAACGACATAAACAAATTCAACCCCGAGCAAATTGTGATAATCACCACCGGATCGCAGGGCGAACCCATGTCGGCGCTCCACAGGATGGCCTATTCGGACCACGACAAAATCAGCCTTGGCCCGGACGACGTAGTAGTCATTTCGGCGATCCCGATACCGGGCAACGAAAAATTGGTGGGCAAAATAATAAACGAACTTTCAAAAAAAGGCGTGCACGTAATCCACGAAATATTAGCCGAGGTTCATGTTTCGGGCCATGCCTGCCAGGAAGAGCTCAAACTCATACACGGGCTGGTAAGGCCGAAATTTTTCGCCCCCGTGCACGGGGAGCAAAGACATCTCAAAGCCCATTCGGAACTTGCGAAATACATGGGAATGAAGCCCGAAAACATATTGATCCCCGAATTGGGAAAAATCATCGAATTGGACGCAGATTCCATGAAATTCAACGGTACCGCCCCAAGCGGGAAAATACTCGTTGATGGTCTCGGGGTAGGGGACGTTGGGAATATAGTTTTAAGGGACAGGCGGCACTTGGCGCAAGACGGGCTCATCGTGGTAGTCGCGGCAATCGACATAGAAGAAGGCCTGCTCATGTCAGGCCCGGATATAGTCAGCAGGGGATTTGTATATGTGAGGGAATCTGAAGAACTTATGGAAGAAACGCGCGCGACGGCGAAGGAAGCCATAAATTGGTGCTTTGAGAACGGGACGAACGAATGGAACGCGATAAAAACGAAAGTGCGGGACGATTTGTCGAAATTTTTGTACAACAAAACAAAACGCAAGCCTATGATACTCCCGATAATAATCGACATGTAAGATTGGCGAAGAATGCAAAGTCACCGATCAATGATCAATCAGTGATCCAAAGCGCGGGACGTACTCCGCAAATCACGTCGAGGATGCAGTAAAGATCAAGCCCGAAAACGCCTACGCCTCCATTGGGCAAAACAAACGACGCGGAACTGTTGAGGACGCCCGGCGAACGCAGCCACCAAAAAGCCAATTCGCCGTCATATTTCGCCTGTCTGTCGATATCGTGCGCATTCGAAAAATATCCGCCGTTTTCGTCTGCGAAAAATTTTTCATCGTCGAAGTCGAAATCCTTGCGTTTTTCGCCAAAATAATCCCCGCTATCGCCGAAATATCTGTCAGCTTCTTCGAGATCAAGCAAAAAAACCATGTCGTCTGTATCTTTTCCGCCCCATGTGCCATACCATAAATTGTTGGAATTGCGTATTTTTGCAGGGGCTATGCGCCGCTTTTCCCCTGCGGTGAATTTGTCTAAAAATGCACCGTTCAAATATTGCCGCAATGTGCATGATTCCCAAACTTCGTCGGTAAATTCCGAATCGTATGGACGGATCCCGATGATCTCTTCCGTTATGATCAATGCCATTCCGTTTTGCGCTTCTAAAACGCGCCAGTTGAAATTGCCGAACCTTATTGTTTCGCCTATATTGCCCGAAGACGCCGTTTTCAAATTTTCGTTGCAAAACGGGCATATATCCAAAAATTTCCCCGGCGGGGGCGTCCATTCACCTCCGCATTTCGTGCATTTCATAAATTTTCAGCGTCCTTTCTGTATCACAGTTTTATTTTGTTCACCATAACGAATTTGTCGAGTTCTTCCGTTGTGGGGAGGGAACTCATGGCTCCAAATTTTGTGACTGCGAGCGCCCCGACAGCATTTGCGTACCTGCATGCTTTTGAAATGTTTTTTGATTTCATGAATTCGACTGTGAGCGCTGCGGTGAAAGCGTCTCCCGCGGCGGTCGTGTCTACCACGTTCACGTAGTGCGAAGGCATATACTCGACGTTTTTTCCATCGAACAAAAAGCATCCCCTGTCGGAAAGCTTCAAAACGATGTATTTGGCTTTGGTCATGTTCTGGAGCCTCATGCAGGCTTGAAGGCACATATCCGCGTTAGTTGGGTTTATGCCCGTGATTTGGGCTGTTTCCACTTCATTTGGCGATATTATCGTCACGTTTTTAAGTAATTCGTAGGGGAAATCGTTTTGAACAGGTCCGGCGTCGATTATCACCGGTATGTTTTGTTTCGCGGCGAACTCCGTGGCGGCCACCACAGATTCCGTATTTGTTTCGAATTGCATCAAAACAGCGTCGGGGTAAGACAAAAAAGCGTTCTCTACGTCTTCGATTTCCAAATTTAAATTCGCATTTGGATATACGACAATCCTGTTTGTGCCGTCGTCCTCGAGCAAAACTGCGGCCAAGCCGGTCTGGGCGGTTTTGTCCGTTTTTATATATCTGGTGACTATTTTTTCGCGGGCGTAAGCTTCAATGAGCTTTTTGCCCGATTCGTCACCGCCTATCCTTGCGCAAAAAACCGAATCGCCGCCTATCCTGGCAACTGCGGTCGCTGCGTTAGCGCCTTTGCCGCCCGGGACATAACTGTATTTATCGGCTATTATGGATTCGCCTTTGTTGGGTATGCGCGGCATCGAAAAAACGATGTCCATGTTCGCGCTGCCCACAACGAGTATTCTCGGCTTTGCCATCGGTTGCACGCCTCCTCTTTGAAATTATTTTTCCCACTTCAAATCATTGTACAGCAAGACTTTCTTTTTATCTCCGGATTTTGAAATTTCACCGATTGTGTAAGCATCGATTCCTGCTTTTTTTATCATTTCCATTATTTCATCCGTTTTCGTCTTTTGGGCGGCCGCGATCAGCCCGACCCCATTGTTGAAAGGGGAATTGTTTAACATATTTTCGTCTGTCATGCCCGCATATTTTTTTATCAAAGAAAAAATTGCGGGTATTTTGATCGCCGACAAATCTATGTTCGCTTGCAATTCGTCGTTAAGCATTACGCGCACCAAATTGTCATATATGCTGCCGCCGGTTATATGCGCCATCGCATGCACATCGGAGGGATATTTTTCCAAAATCGCGCGAACCGCGCCAAAATACGAAGTGTGCGGCTTTAAAATGCTGTCTAAAAAATATTCGTCGTCGATTTTTTCGTCTAATATTTTCGGTTTTGTTTCCATCAATTTGCGAACCAGGCTGTATCCGTTTGTATGAAGGCCGTTTGAAGCCATGGCGATCAGAACGTCGCCGCATTTCATTGCGGCTCCGTCTATTATCTTTGATTTTTCGACAATCCCGAGCACGCTTGCCTGCAATATGTAACGCCCATCCAAAAGCATGCCCGGCTGCTCCGAAGTTTCGCCTCCCACGAGCACGCATCCGTTTTCGGCGCAGGCTTTCGAGATTTCGCCCACCAATTTCAAAACGGTCAATTTTTCGAGTTTCCCGCATATGATGGTGTCAAGCACGGCGCAAGGCAATGCGCCCATCACTATGATGTCGTTTACCAAATGGTTGACCAAATCTCGGGCTATCCATTCTATGCGGTTGTTTTCTATGGACAGAAGTTGTTTTGAACCGGGTTCTTCGCTTTTCAAAACGAAAATCGGTTCTTTGTAGTCCGAAAGCCCGAGTTCGACAAGCGAAGCGAATGCCCCCACTCGGTTCAATGGTTTGCAATGCGCAAAACCTTTAGAAGAAACAATATCTTTGAATTTGTTTTTCGTTTCGTTTGCCGTTTCTATGTTGACCCCCGCAGATTTGTAATTCATGTCGCCCATAGCTTAAAATCTCCATTCCCAATCTTATTTTATGCAAGCGTGCGAATGAACTGCATATGAACTTCGTTCATATTTGTTCATTTTTTAAACTTTTTGAAAAAACTTTCCCTTTTGGAATGGTTTTTGCTTCCGCAACTTTCGGCGAAATCCCTCAGCGCATTTTTTTGTTTTTCGCTTAGATCGGTTGGGACTTCGATTATGACTTTGAAATAGAGGTCGCCGCGCAGCTTCGCGTTGCTCACATTCTGTATTCCCCGGTTTTTCAGCGTAAAAACAGCAGAGGTTTGCGTGCCTTCGGGGATTTTATATTTTTCGCCGTTTTCGAGAGTGGGCACTTCAATTTCGGCGCCTAACGCGGCTTCTGAGAAGGTTATGGGTATTTCGCAGAATATGTTATAGCCTTCGCGTTCGAATATATGGTGCGGCCGCACATTGATCGTCACGATCAAATCCCCGGCATAACCGCCATTTTTACCGGCATTTCCTTGGCTTGGGACTTTCACTTTATTTCCGTCGTCCACTCCGGCGGGAATGATGATTTCTTTTTTGTTGACTTTCCCGGTCATTCCGTTGCCGCGGCAAACTTGGCAAGGCGTCTTTATTATTTTGCCTGTGCCGTGGCACGCTTCACACGGCTTGGTGGATTGCACGATTCCGATGGGCGTCCTCTTTTGCGTTTTTACGGAACCGCTGCCGCCGCAGGTCGAGCATGATGCCGCGTTTGTGCCTTTGGCCGCCCCGCTGCCCGAACATTCTCCGCATTTTTCCACGCGTTGGTAGCTTATTTCTTTCGAGCAGCCAAAAACCGCTTCTTCGAAAGAAATGTTTATCCTGCTATGTATGTCGTCGCCTCTCTGCGGCTCGTTTCTGCGTTCGGAAGACGAGGAGGAAAACCCCCCGAAAAAAGTACTGAGTATGTCATCCATCCCGAAATTTCCGAAGTCAAAACCCATTCCGCTTCCACCCATGTCCACGTTTGGATCAATGCCTGCGTGGCCGTACGAATCGTAGCGCGATTTTTTTTCGGGATTCGACAACACTTCATAGGCCTCGTTCACTTCCTTGAAATTTTTTTCCGCGCTTTTGTCGTTGGGATTCATGTCGGGATGATATTTTTTCGCAAGGGTCCTGTACGCTTTTTTTATGTCCGCGTCGCTCGCTCCTTTGGTTATCCCGAGAACTTCGTAAAAATCTCTTTTGTTTTCAGCCATTTTTTATTTCTCATTTCCGGTTGATTAGCTGCAAGACAATTTCTTTCAACTATTCGTCCTTGAATTCGGTGTTTACAAATCCGTCGTCATTCCCGTTTTCGCCGCTTTCGTCGCCGCCGAAATTTTCCCCTCCGTTGTCCTGGTAATTCGAAGGATCGTTGGGGTCGGTGTTGTTGTTTTGGTACAGTTTCGCGGATATGTCGTAGAATTTTTTTTGCAATTCGTCGGTAGCCGCTTTTATCGTCTCGATGTCTTCGGAATCCACGACCGAACGCAGACGCTCTATCGCATCCTTCACAGGCTGTTTTTCTTCTTCGGTCACTTTGTCGCCCAGATCGTTCAGGGTTTTTTCGGATTGGAAAATTATATGGTCGGCGTTGTTTTTGGTTTCTACTTTTTCTTTCATTTTTTTGTCTTCTTCGGCGAATTTTTCGGCATCTTTGACTGCTTTTTCAATGTCGTTTTTGTCCATGTTGGTGGATGAAGTTATCGTGATATGTTGTTCCTTTCCGGTGCCTTTGTCTTTTGCGTTCACATTCACTATTCCGTTCGCGTCGATGTCAAAGGTGACTTCGACTTGCGGAACGCCCCTCGGCGCCGGTGGTATTCCGTCCAAGGTAAATTTGCCCAAAGTGGTGTTGTAGGCCGCCATTTCCCTTTCGCCCTGCAAAACGTGGATTTCGACCGAAGTTTGGCCGTCTGTCGCCGTGGAATAAATCTGGCTTTTTTTGACCGGTATGGTGGTGTTCCTATCGATGAGCTTGTTGAATATTCCGCCCAGCGTTTCAATTCCGAGCGAAAGGGGAGTGACGTCTAAAAGCAGCAAATCCTTGACTTCGCCGCCCAAAACCCCCGCTTGTATGGCCGCCCCCGCCGCCACGCATTCATCGGGGTTTATGCCTTTGAAAGGTTCTTTGCCCACGAAGTTTCTCACCGCGTCCTGGACTGCGGGGATGCGCGTGGAACCGCCCACCAAAAGTATTTTGTCTATCTGTCCGGTGGCCAAGCCCGCATCTGTGATCGCCTGCCGTGTGGGCCCCATGGTCTTTTCGACCAAATCGGCGGTGAGTTCGTTGAACTTCGCCCTTGAAAGGGTGGTTTCGAAATGTTTCGGCCCGCTCGCGTCTGCGGTGATGAACGGCAGGTTTATGGAAGCCGTGGCCATCCCGGATAATTCGATTTTCGCTTTTTCGGCGGCTTCCTTGAGTCTCTGGAGCGCCATTTTATCTTGTTTCAAATCTATTCCGCTTTCCCTTTTGAATTCGGCCGCTATCCAGTCTATGACTCTTTGGTCGAAATCGTCGCCGCCGAGCCTGTTGTTTCCCGCAGTAGCCAAAACTTCGAAAACGCCGTCGCTAATTTCAAGCAGCGAAACGTCGAATGTTCCGCCTCCCAAGTCGAATATCATGATTTTTTGTTCTTTGTCCTTGTCCATTCCGTAGGCAAGCGCCGCCGCCGTGGGTTCGTTTATTATTCTTAGAACTTCCAGCCCCGCTATCTTGCCCGCGTCTTTTGTCGCTTGCCTCTGCGCGTCCGAAAAATACGCGGGAACGGTTATAACCGCTTGGGTCACCGTGCCTCCGAGGTAATTTTCGGCGTCCGATTTCATTTTTTGCAGTATCATCGCAGATATTTCCTGCGGGGTGTAAGTTTTTTCGTCTATTTTCACCCTGCGGTCCGTGCCCATGTCCCTCTTTATGGACGAAATCGTCCTTTCGGGATTTGTTATCGCCTGTCTTTTGGCGACTTGTCCCACCATGCGCTCTCCGGTTTTCGAAAAGGCCACGACGGAAGGAGTGGTTCTCGTCCCTTCGACATTCGCTATTACTACGGGTTCGCCGCCTTCCAAAACGGCCACGCACGAATTTGTGGTGCCAAGGTCTATTCCAATTATTTTTCCCATATGTTTTATCTTTCCTCCATATATACTAAAATATTAATTATATTAATTTACCACTTTCACCATCGCCGGGCGGATGATTTTATCGCCTTTCACATATCCTTTTTGCATCACTTCCATAATCGTGTTGTCTGGGTGCTCGTCGTTTTCCTCGTGCATGACCGCATTGTGGACTTCCGGGTTGAATTGTTCGCCTTCAGATTTTATTTCCTCGACTCCGATTTTTTCGAGTGCTCCCAAAAACTGCGAATATATGATCTTGAACCCTTCAAAAACTTTTTCGGGTTGGGAAACGTCGAAAAACTGCACCGCTCTTTCGATGTTGTCCAACACGGGCAATATGTTTTTTAGCACATCGGCGGTTGCATCGGAGTATATCCCTTCTTTTTCTTTTGCGGTGCGTTTCCTGAAATTGTCGTATTCCGCGTTCACGCGGAGGTATTTGTCGTACAAGGCGCCGTATTCTTCATCTTTTTGCTTGATTTCCCCTTCGAGGTTTTTTATTTCTTTTTGTTTTTCCTTCAAATCGTCGGTTTCCGTTTCCGTTTCGATTTCTGCGATTGTTTCTTTTGCGTTTTCGTTTTCGTCAATCATTGTTTATTTTTCCTCCCTGCATAAATTTCGAGTCGTCGATCGCCGTATATGAATTTGATTTGTCGTCGATTTCGCTTTTTATGGCATCTGCCATATTTATCGAAAAGTATTCGAGTTTTGCTATTATTTTCGAATAATCCATGCGTTTTGGCCCGATGACCCCTATCGCCCCCAAAATTTTGTCGCCCAATGAAAATTTTTTGAAAATGAAGCTCGAATCCCCGCCGCTCGTTATCGAATTTTCTTCGCCGATGTAAATGTTCATTTTGTCTTTCGCCGATTGCGAAAAAATGTGGAGCAATTCTTCCTTGCTGTCGATCAGGCTCACTATGCTTTTCACTTTTTCCACATCGTGGTATTCAGGCATATTGAACAAGTTCGCAGCCCCGTCGATATAGATCTGGGCTTCGTTCAATTCGCTTATCGCCTCGTATATCACCTTCAAAATGGGAGATATGATGCCGGAATAATTTCCCATCATGGTTTCCATGTTCAAAATGAGTGGCAGCGAAACCGTGTTTATGTCCTTGTCCGCGAGATTGCTGTTGAGCACCTTTTTCAAATGTTCGAGCACGTCAGGCCCGATATCGGTTTTGCTGTATATGTGCTTCGTTTTCACCACGCTTACAGAAGTTAAAATCACGAGCAAAAAATTGTTGAAATCAAAATATACTATGTCGATTTTTATTATGCTGACCGAGGAGGATTTTGGAGTCATCGAAACGGACATCAGCGAGGTGAGCGCCGAAATCAATTTGCCCGCCTGTTCGATTATTTTGTCGAGCCGCGAAATTTTGATGTTCAAGTTTTCGTTTATTTCCTTTATTTCTTTCGAAGTGAGGCGGTAGCTCTGCATCAAGCTGTCCACGTAAACCCTGTAGCCAAGGCTTGAAGGAATCCGCCCTGCGGAAGTGTATGGTTGTTCCAAAAGCCCGAGGTGCTCGAGCTCATTCATCGTGTTTCTTATTGTGGCGGGCGACAAATCTAAGCTATAGTAATCGACCAAATATTTTGAGCCGACCGGTTCGCATTTTTCGATGTAGGTATCGACCACAGCTTTTAATATTTGTTTTTTGCGTTCGCTCAATTCCATCGGTTTCACCTCCCGTTCTGTTAGCACTAAGCACATAAGAGTGCTAATTACATAATAAATTTATCACTTTTTGCGATTTATTTCAAGCATAATTTTTTTTATTATTGTAAAATAACTGTGAACACGCAAAACGGAAAACGGAAAATCTATAGATGCAAGGGACCCATCGCAGGTATCGAACGGCCCGCCGCATCGGTTATATTGCAATACGGGTCTATCCCATAAGCATAATAGAGCCTGAGCCCGGAAAGCGCTTGCGGTGTGAGCATCGTGTGCAAGCAAACCTTGTCTCCGGCAAGGCGCGCGTCGAAAATGTATTGGGCGTAAGGTTCGCCCTCGCCCTGCGTGAGCAGAAAACCGGCGGGGCGGCTGCCGGAAACCAGCCCTCCGTGGAGGTTTTCGTATTTCAGATCCAAAACCGCCAGCCCGCTTTTTTCGCAGGCGCGTATTTCAAAGCCGGCAAAAACCGGAGGGGGCAGGCATCCGTTTTTGTCCGTTCCGTACAACAGGAAATACATCGCTTCGGCCGCTTCCGCGCCGAGTTTTTTTTGCGCGGGGCTGCTCAAATGGATCAGGTCGTCCAAATCCTTGTCGATTGCGGATACGGTGCACATACCCGGAATTATGCAGGGCAAAACGCGCTGGCTTTCCCGTATGGAACTCCAGCAGCCGGGCATGGGCGAATCCTTGTCGCCTGTCTCCACATAGCGGCGCGCTATCTGGACTTGCACGAACGGGAGCCGCTCCCCGAAATCGATGCGGCACGCTTCGACGAATTCCTTCATCTTTTCCACGAAAACCTCGCACATCGGCAGCCCCGCGTCGGAGCATCCCTGATACCAGAACATCCCGCGCACATTGGCGCCGTTGTCCAAAAAGCGCCGCAGCATCGCGCCGTACAGGCTGCCGCTCCCGCCTTTTGATTTAAGCGAGGGCGACCACTGCTCCATCGAGGTGCCCCCGTGGGCGCAGCAAAGCACCCCTTGCGGGACGCCCGTGAGCGCCTTCATTTTCAAAGCGAACTCCAGGCCCGGCCCCGCGCTGTTGAACATAGGCCTTGGCCCCGCGCCCAAGGCGGCGTGGACGGAATCGACCGCTATCCCCAAATTATGCAGCGGGTGCCTGGCCGGGCCCCATGAGTCGTCCATGTACAGCGCGCGCACAGCCGGGTCGCCGGAAAACCGCTCGTCCTCCGGCGTGAGCCAGCCGACCCCTTCCATGTTCGACTGCCCCCCCAGTATCCAGACGTCGCCCACATAGATATCTTCATAACTTTGGCCGTCGATTTCAAGCCCATAGGGCCCGCCCGTCGGTATTCCGCAGAGTTTCCACTTGCCAAGGCCGGAGCTTTCCGCCGAAATAACCGGCAGCACCCCGCCACTTGCGCTTCGCAGCGAAATCTGCTTCGGGGGTTCGCCTTCAAAATATGCTTCGCAGAAGTCGTCCCGGTTTCTTTGCAGTACCATCCCGTTTTTGATGTTTCCCATTGTTTGTTGCCCTCCATTAAAAAAATTTTATCCCTATGTATTGTATGTATTATACATTTGCGCGTATAGCCCGTTTTTTGCGATCAGCTCGTCGTGCGAACCGCTTTCCTCTATCTCCCCGCCGTTTACCACCATTATGATATCCGCGTCGCGTATCGTCGAAAGGCGATGCGCTATCACAAAGGATGTGCAGCCCGCCGCGAGCCTGAGCAAAGCTTCCTGTATGCGCAGCTCGGTATGCGTATCGACGCTCGAAGTGGCTTCGTCCAAAATCAATATCGGGGCGCGGCACAAAGCCGCCCTTGATATCGCCAGAAGCTGCCTTTGGCCCTGCGACAGGGAATCGCTGTCTCCTTTGACCATCGTTTCGTACCCGTTTTTGAGCCGCCTGATGAACGAATCGGCGTTGGCGGCTTTTGCGGCTTCGGCCACCTCCGAATCCGTGGCTTCGGGACGGCCGTAGCGTATATTGTCCGCGATTGTCCCCGTGAAAAGGCATGTATCCTGGAGGACTACCGAAAAAGCGCGCCGCAGGCTGTCCCTCTTGTATTCTTTTATATTTCTCCCATCTATGTAAATGGCTCCCCCGGTCGCGTCGTAAAATCGCGTAAGCAAATTCACGATTGTCGTTTTGCCCGCTCCCGTGGCTCCGATCAGCGCCACTTTTTGCCCCGCTTTCACCTCAAAGCTGACGTTTTTCAACACATTTGCCCCCGCGCCGTACGCGAAAGTCACATTTTCAAAGCGCACGTCCCCTTTGGGAGTTCCGATATCGGCTGCATCGGCCGCGTCCTCCGGTTCTTCCGGCTCCTCCAGCACTTCAAAAACGCGTTCCGCTCCGGCCAAAGCGGATTGCAAAGTGTTGAACATTCCCGCGATATTGTTTAGCGGGAATGTGAACTGCCTTGAATACGCCGCAAAGCTGCCGATTGTTCCGACGGAGACGATGCTTTCTGCCGCAAGGATCCCGCCGACCGAGGCCACGCAAACATAGCCCAAATTCGTGATCACGTTCATGAACGGCATCAAAAACCCGGACCATATATTCGCGCTTACGGAATAATCCAGCAGTTTTTTGTTCGTCTCGTCGAATTTTCCGATTATGTTTTTCTCCATGCCAAAGGCTTTCACGATTTTGTGGCCGCCTATCGCCTCCTCGATCTCGCCGTTCAGCATGCCGAGTTCTTTTTGCTGGCCCTTGAACATTTTTTTCGATTTGCCCGCCACGAATTTTGTCAGCAAAAATACCAAAGGAACGGTCACGAGAGCCGCAAGCGTCATATGCGCGCTCAAAACCAGCATCATGGCAAAAGACCCGAGCAGCGTGACCGCCGCGCTGACAAGCTGCGTGGTGGACTGGGCGATCGTCACGCTGATGTTGTCGATGTCGTTTGTCAGGCGGCTCATCAGCTCCCCGTGGGTGTGCGCGTCGTGATAGGCGAGCGGCAAATTCTGCAATTTGTCGAAAAGGTTTTTGCGCAAGCTGCGCACGATTCTTTGGGAGACGAGGTTCATGGCCAGCCCCTGCGCGGTGTTTAAAATCCAGCTGCCGGCATATGCCGCCGCGAGCGCCGCCGCCAAAATATATGCCAGCCTGAAATCCACGGCACCGCCGTTTTCCATGTCCAAAGCGTCTATGGCCCTTCCGATCAGCATCGGCGCCGAAACCGCGACGGCGGTGTCGGACAGAAGCAAAAATATCACCCAAAAAAGAGATTTGGCTTCTTTGAAATAGAATCCGAGGAGTTTGCCAAAAGTCCCCTTTGCGTCCCTGGCTTTCTCGCCCGGCGCAAATCTCGCCGCAGGACCGCCGAAACGCCCGGGCGGGGGCGGCATGGCGTCAGTTTCCGTTCTGTTCTGCGCGCTCCGGTTCATATTTGCCGGCCCCTCCTTCCGATTTGCGACATATATATTTCATAATATACGGGGCAGCTTTCCATAAGCTCGCCATGGGAGCCGAATCCCGCCTGTCTGCCGCTGTCCAGCACAAGTATTTTATCGCAGCCCATGGCGGCGGCGACCCGCTGGGTTATCAGTATGCAGGTCATATTGTCCGAAAGCTTTTCTATGGCTTTTTTCACTTTCGCCTCCGTCATCACGTCGAGCGCGCTTGTGCAGTCGTCCAAAATCAAAATCTCCGGCTTTCGCATCAATGCCCTGGCGATCGAAATTCGTTGTTTTTGGCCGCCCGACAGATTTACGCCGCTTTGCCCGACTGCCGTTTCGTAGCCATCCGGCATGGCCGAGATGAAATCATGCGCTTCCGCCGCTTTTGCGGCTTGCTCTATTTGGATTTCTGTCGCGTTTTGTTCGCCCCATAATATGTTTTCTTTGATCGTTCCGGCAAACAGCGACGCGGTTTGCGGCACGATCGCGATTTTTTCGCGCAACGCGGATTCGGGAATGCTGTCTATGGGGATGCCGGATATGAAAAGCGCGCCCTTTGAAACGCCGTAAAAATGCATCAGCAAAGAGGCCAAGGTGCTTTTCCCGGAACCTGTCGGGCCGATAATTCCGAGAGTTTCGCCCCTGCCCACAAAAAAGTTCAGGCCGGACAGCGCCGCCTGCCCGGTCGAGCCCCCGTATTCAAAACTCACTTCGTCAAATGCGATATGGGCGTTTTGATGTTTGGGCGGGCTGTCGTTTTTTTCCGGGGCGAAAGGGGCCGGGGTTTTTAGGCCGGATGCGCCGCCCGCGCCGATTTCAAAAACTTCGCGTATGCGTCCATTGGAGGTTTTTACCCGGACGAACATATTCAGCACATTCGATATCATGTTCAGGCTGCCCAATATCTGCGCCATGTACGCGACAAAAGCCATAATTTCGCCGACGCGCATATCCCCCGCGTCGATCCAGCGCGCTCCAAGGAATATGAGCGCGGCGATGCCGAAATTTACGAACAGCGCCATGCACGGCGAAAATATCGCCAACAGCCTGTTCGCTTTCACGGTGCTGTCCGCAAGGTTGTTGTTCGCCTCGCAAAAACGGCGTTCCTCCTCGTCAAAACGCCTGAACGCTTTGACTAAGCGTATTCCCGCCAGATATTCGCGCATCGCGGTGTTGAGCCCGTCGAGCGCTTTTTGGATTTTGGCGAATCTCGGATATGTCATTTTCATGCTCAGCCCGATGACGACCCCGACTAAAACGACGGCTGCGGCGATTATTGGAATCGTTTTGTAATTGAGCGTCGCCGCCATTATGATCGCCCCCGCGCACATGAGCGGCGCTTTGAAAAAGATGCGCATCATTCCGTTGGCGAAATTCTGCATCTGGGTTATGTCGCTTGTCATCCGGGTGACCAGCGAGCCGCCCTCGAAACGCTCCATTTCATCCACTGAAAACGATTGTATTTTCGCGAAAATGTCGTGACGGAGCTCCGCGCCGAATTTTTGCGAGGCCATTGAAGCCGATATGTTCCTGACAACGGCGAAAATCGCCCCCGCCCCGGCCACCGAAAGCATGGCGAGGCCCGTATGGGCGATATAGTCCAAATCCTGCTTGACCGCGCCTTCGTCGATCAGGCGGCTCATGAGCTTGGGCTGCAAAAGATCGCACGCGGCCTCGCACGAAACGCAAAATACCGAAAGGAAAAACAGCCATTTGTATTGTTTCCAATATTTTTTCAAATGTTTCAATTGCTTTGCGCCTTTCCAAAAAAAATCGCGACGGATATATTTTACCACATAA
>Ga0082212_10003813_pt1 | contig 21192 bp, 13 predicted proteins | sample TergutNt197P3_FD_71548 | JGI IMG/M metagenome (GOLD analysis project Ga0082212, IMG submission 71548) | Neocapritermes taracua P3 segment gut microbial communities from Petit-Saut dam, French Guiana - Nt197 P3 | ecosystem: Host-associated > Arthropoda: Insects > Digestive system > Gut ... | reverse complement strand
GTTCGACGATTTACCCGCCTGCGGGATCGGGAACGCCATACAATTTGTCATACGACAAAGCCATCAAAATGATGTACAGCCCGCGTGCCATCTTCATTCGCTCGTAAAGAGCGGTTTCGTATTCAACCGCCGACATGCTGCTAGAAAGGAACATCGCCGGGTCTTCGACCAGCTTGTTCAGGTTGATCTTGCCGCCCTGTTTGATCTCCTCGGGCAGGTATTCGATCAGTTGCAACGCAACAGGTTGTATGTCGATATCCATTTGAGTTTTCTGCGGCTCTGACAAAGTTGCAAGGAATAGTCCGTTGACTCGGCAATAGTCTTTTTCGGCACAACTGCGTATCAACTCATATAAACTGGCGTAACCCTGATCGGCGAGAGCGGGGCCGGGCACGGGCACGTCGTTCGACATGGCTGTGATGTTGTACGCGGCAGTTTTCAACACTTCCGGCTCCGTCGGTCTGCCATCAATATCGCGGCCAAATCCGATGATCTCGCGTAAACGTCCGGGCAACACGTCCTTGTCGATGTCGTTTTGCCGCAACACCGCTTCGAGTTCCGCCAGCGTAAACGGCTGGTCATACGGCGTGCGACGGTTCGGGTCGAACATGTAAGGATTCTCATCGACCGGAACACCCCAATTTGCACCGGTTCCACCTGTTGCGATGTAGTACGGCTCAACAAAATGATTATAGCGATTGCCCAACGGATCAAATTCCAACATGCCCATATCCCAGTAGTCGGGCAGATTGCCGAAAAAGCTGGGCGTCAAAGGCGGCGACAAGGCAAATTGGGTGAGAATCGAATTTGTCAGTTTGCCGGGATTGCGGGGCAGGGCTGTCGCTAACTGCTCTTGCGCACCCAGATAACGTTCCGGGAAAAGTTGGGTAACCAAGTCCCCTGCGATGGTGGCATCCCCGAACGCAACATCGAAGCCGCGTGCCAGATCGATACCCGCCGGGCCGAAACCGGAACCGAGTTGGTCACCGTTGAGAATATCGGCCAACTGACCGGAATTCCCATGCGCATTAACGTTCAGCCGACCGTCGAGGTCGATGCACTTAATGGCGACGAGCGGTTTGTACGTCCGTCCGTTGATGTCGGTGCGCACGGCCAAGCCCACGTCAACCCAAACGCTGTCCGGGATGCCGTCGCCGTCCGTGTCAACGTCAAGGTAAAGCCCAGTCGGATCGGCAAGCCGGTCTCTTAACTGTGGCAAAGGGATCATCGCACCACCCAAAGGCGGGTTCGAGCCGTCAAAATACGGGTGGTCAAATGGTAACGGACGCATGACGACTTTGCGCAACGTGTCGGGATTGGTGCCGTCACAATAGGCCGCGACCAGTGCCGGGCGGTGATACGACGGAATCATCACCGACTGCTTTTCATCGTACCATGCGAGAAACGGACTGGCCGCATCCGGGGCGGTGTAATCGACATTCTGTTGCCATGCAAAGTTGGCAAGTGCATCGCGAAAATCAAGTGAGGCATTGGGGTTCAATTGCATCGCAAACGGCACGTCGATATCACCGTCAGTCAAGCGAGCTTCGGCATACCTTTCCCAGAAACCGGGATCGGTATCATCAAGATGAACGTACCCCACACCCATTCCCGAGTAGGCCGGCGGGTTGATGTAAAATGGTTCGTCCTCGAAAATTGACGGATCGGAAATGCCGGGGAAATCGCGCACTGTGACATAGTAGCCGCCATCATAAGCCGCTTTGACGATTCTCGCACTGTGCCATTTCAGCGTCCCCGGATGTCGAACGGTAAAGACACTGCCTGACGTGGCCATCAATTTCCAACGACTGGGATCATCGTCAAAATCCAACGCAAACTGATGAAGCTCAGGGTAATCGGTCACTGTGCTATAGCCACTTGGCAAAACAAAGCCGCGATACTCGTCAACCGAGGGCGTAAAATTATAATAGGCCTCGGCATTGCCGTACATCGTTGCAGCAAGGCTATATGCACGGATGACCGATGCTGTGTTATTGCTGCCGACGAGCACCTCAAAGAGGGCACTATTGAGGTCGTCTTTCGGGGAATGGGTATAACGGTCGAGTCTTTGGACGCTGTCCGCTTGTTTATACTGCTGACTCGACACGACCATGAACGTCGCGATAATCATGGCGAACATGGCCAGCATCGCAAGGACGAGTAGCAAAATCACCCCATTGCGTTGCGTTTGAAAAGTTCTGCTGATTGGTGTTGTCATGGTATTTTCTCCTGGTTGCGAGTAACGAGTGGCGAGTGGCGAGTTTTCTGAATCTCGCAACTCGCAACTAACAACTCGCAACTATTTAGGCATTGTCGCTTGAAAAACGTTGACCACGCCGTCGCACAGGATGGCGTACACGGTGCCGAGCGGATGAGCGTTGGCATCTTTTGCCCCTTTCCAGTCTGGCCCGACCAGAAATACGCGGCGTGAGTAACCGCCGTCGGCATTTGGCATGATGTCATCGTAACCGGTGATGCGATACCATTGGGCGTTGAACGGTTCATCTACAACACTCGGTTCCGTTGCCAGGAGCAACCAATTGATCGTTGACAAAGCAAGTACGTCAGGGTCAGGGTTATCCGATGTTAATACAATATAAGCCCCTGTCTCGTTGATTGTTGAATCTGTATTGGCAATATTGACTCGACGAATCGGCTGATAGGGATCGGCCGGGTCCGGTGCCGTATCGCGTCGGTGAAAAACCGCAACGGCAACTTCGTAGCCCAAAACAGCATACGGGTCTATTGTGGCAATCATCGACGCAGTACGCGGCGTTATCACCGCTTGAGGATCAATCAACGGTGTGACCATGTACAGCCATGTGTAATCACCGGTGGCAGACGGCTTGCCATCTCCTCTGACCACCAATTGCGGCCGAGATGCACCGTCGTCTGCAAAAACCGTGTCATCACCCCAGCGAAAATGCTGATTGGCAACGGCAAAGCTTTCCATGACAGTTGGCTGATCGGTAATTTCAGCAAGATTAAAGGCAAATAACCCTGTGCCTGGAGCAGGAAAAGGTTTGTCGGCGACAACACTACCTGGATCATCGGGTGGGGCGGGCGGTAAAGGGACGGGTAGTGTAATGAGCCCGAGTGGGTCAACAATGTACGGGTCAGCCGGAGCGGAATCAAGATCAAGCCAACCGATAATCTCCGGTTTTTGCCATTCGGCCATGCGGATTTGATGGAGGGCACCGCGTCCACAGGCACCGCCGGTGTCGGCGACGTCCATTCGACCGAGCATGAACGATGCAAACGGCAACACGGTCATCGCGGCCACCAGTCCGAACGACAGCACGAACACCGAGGCCAAAATTTCCGTCAGCGTCAACCCGTGACGCGATGAAGGTAGGGCGGTCACGCCGTGACCGCCGCCGGATAACGCGGCGGCCATAAAATAATCATTTTGCGTTGTCATGGTTTTGTCCTCCTATCGCGTTTCCTCACTGTGCAGGCTGTTGGCAAATTTGCGTGAGGCTTGAACCGCACCGCCAAAGGGGGCGTAAGGCACCGGCGTATTCGCCACGCGATTCACACGAATTGCTCCGGTTTGCGGGAAAACGGTCACCCAATAATTATTCATGTCATGGTAGTTTCTGACGCTGGGATCAGGCAGATAATCCTCGGAAAGGGTACCTCCGTCCCAGAAACCGGTTCGCTCCCAAATTCCAATGCAAAGAAAGATCGGTTCCGATGGAATGACACCGCTTGCACCGAGATTGGACGGTTTGTCATTGTAATAAACTCGATCCACCTCACCCGTCTGCGAAAACATGATCGTCACCGAAGTTTTGTCCGTCTCGTCGGCTGCACAAAAGTCGTCACGAGCAAAAAAACAAGGTGAGTTACCGACATACGGGAGTGTTTTTTCGTCATAAAATTGCTTTCCGTCACTCATTCCCATACCTGAGCAATCCAAATCGACGACAATTCCTTCAGGCAGTGCGACCGGTACGGCCATTGTCGGCGCGACCTTCGTTGCCTGCGGCTTGCGGAACACTTTGAAAAGAGCCGGTTGATACGTCTCATAAACCGGCGGTGCCAAATTCAGGTTGGCAGGTCTCGTCATATTAATTTCAAAACCGCCTCCGCCTTCCGACAGTTCGTATTTCGGCCCTTGAGCGTTAAATTGGATTTGATCGCCTTCTTTGACGAGTTTCGTCCAATAAGTCGCTTCAACATTGGCAAGTCTCCAGTCCCAATTACCACTTAAGGGGGGACTTTCTTGCCAGGCATAAAAACTGATTTGCCCCGTCCCGTTCACACAATTCACCGCAACGCGCACGTCTTTGACGAAACCCGAAAGCGGTTTCGGTTCGGCAACCTGTCGCATGAGGACACACGCACCGTTGTAGGGAAAGGTTACGCCGTCGCCGTAATTCAACACGCGATCGAAGGTCACGCCGACCGGACGACCTTCTTCAATGGCGCGGTCGCGTGCCTGACCGAGAAAGCCGGCCACGATGTCGGCACCGCTTTTCACCTTGTTCGACGCCAGCATCGGCTTGACCATCGGAATGCTGATCGCAATAACCAGCCCCATGATCGAAATCGTCACGAGCAGTTCCACCAGCGTCAGAGCTTGGCGGGTTGCCGGTCTCCGAGCGGTAACATTTAATTGCTTTACGACTTGCATGGTTACCTCCGCGCGCTGTGGTTGTGAATGACGGCGTAATTGGGATTGGCGGCAGGTGCCCCGATTGGCCAGTTGAACGGATCAACAACGGGAATGACTCCTACATCCGGTTGTAAAACGATACCGAAACTGTCGTCAAAAATCTCTTCCCGTACTCCGCCCGATGACATGACAACAGGCAACAACGTCCAGCCGTGTTGCGGCGTTACCAAGTCAATAACCCATTGGCCGTTGGCAAAGTCCGAAGTGGGAAGGACAGTTCCTCCCACTTCTGTCGGGTCAAGTGGGTCCGGATACCTTTCGGCTACCGCCGCTTTTTCAGTGGCATCACCCCAATTGCCGACATTCGGTTGCCTCTCGCTTAGGGCAAGTCCCGGTGCCCAGCGAAGGAAGTAAATCGGATTGCCCCAGCCGTCAACGAAATAGCTGAGACCGTCGTCATCGGTTGCGATTTCACCGTCGGTAAACAACTCGCGCACTTCCGGGTTGCCGTACATGACAACCAGATACAAACATTTGGCCGGTTCATAGTTGCCGTTGCTCTTTTGTATTTCCCGGTAATACAATTGTCGAAGCGGTGAGTCTGCGACAGACGTGAAACCTGTGGTTTGAGGTGTCCCGGCCTGGTTCAGATATTGGAAGCTGAATTTCGCGGGCGGTGCTTCAATCTCTACCCTGTAACACGGCATTTCCATGCGGATCATATCGCGGAGGAACCAGAGTCGTGCGGCTTGGGTGACCGTGGCGGCTTCCAGCGAACTCCCCCCAAAGTTCGGCGACGGTACACGGCGATTTTCGTAATCGGCGTACATGTCCATGATGACGCGGTCGAGTTTCGCAAGCGTCACATTGGTTTTGGACACCCGAGCGGTGTGATAGGCCTGACGCACAACCGTGACCGAAACCCCGGTCAAAATGCCGATGATCGATATGACCAGCAACAGTTCGACAAGCGTAAAACCGTTTTTCCTGGAGCCTGAAGCCTGAAGCCTGAAGCCTGACATAATGCACCTCACTATTTCCCGGCGGATTCAATCGTTGTGCCGCCGAAGTTCGTCTGGTTGTCCCGGTCTCTCGTCGTACAGTTGGTGAAATCGTCATTACCTGGGTTGGCAACCCGGATTGCATCATGATCGTCGCCCCCAAAATTTCCATCAAGCCCCGGATGAATCAATTGATAACTCTTCGGATTGTGCCACTCGGCGACATCAGCCGTTGGAGCCGGTTTCTTCGCATAAGGCTGCGCGATGCCAAGTTCATCCCAGCCGGCGTGCGAAGGAAAACTTACGTGAACGCATTGAGCTTCCTCCGGAAAGGCTTTTTCCGTATATTTTCCCGCCGCGTTGGGCTTAAAATAAGCGATGGGAAAACCATTGGCCGTAATCACCGGCAGGCCGTCAACGATCTCGCAGTTTTGGCCGATCGTCAGTTCCATGAATTGACTGTCTTTGTCCCGTTGTGTAATGCTACCGGAATTCAATCCCAGAGGATCGGAAACATCCGCACTGAAACCGTTCAACAAGCCGTTACTATCGGGAATTCCGCCAAGCCAAAAGGCAAGTGCCCCAAGATGAGCCCCGAGCGACTTATACTCACAGGGATCAGCACCCGGTAATTCGGCAGCCGTGAGAACATGAAAGTCATATCCGGCACTGTCTAAGACCATGCGACAAAACTCATCGAAATCTTTTGGCCCACCCTGCCAATTCGGCCAGCGTTTGCGTACATGGCGCATCACGACGGCTTCGTCGGAGAAATCCGGCGGATACTCACCGTACTTGTTCTGGTAGTTTGTGAGAGCCATTTCCACTTCGGCGATTTGTACTTTGATGATCCCGCGTCGGACGGATTTTCTGATTTCGTTACCGCCGACCAACATCAGCGACGCCAGAATCCCGATGATGACGATGACGACCAAAAGTTCGATGAGCGTAAAGCCCCGACGTACCTTTCGCCGCGATGTGATATGATAATAGGACATGATGATTTCTCCGTATTAATTGTTTGTGCGGACAGGGCTCGCCCCTGCCCTGGGCAACCGCGAGGGTTGCCCCTACCTTACCCCTTATTTTTTATTGCTTGACAGGTTTTGGATCAACGAGACCATCGGCATGAACATCGCGACGACAATTGTCCCGACCATGCCGCCGATCAAGATCACCATGAGCGGTTCGAGCAAGCTCATCAAAGCTTCGGTGATAACTTCGACTTCTTCCTCATACACGTCGGCCACTTTGTACAACATGACGTCAAGTTCGCCGGTTTGTTCGCCGACGTCGACCATATTGATGACCATGTCGTCGAGGATGCGTCCGCGCAGTCGCATCATGTACCACAACATGCCGCCCGGTCCCGCCATAAAGCAGAAGAAGAAAAACAATGCACCGGGGTGAAACGCCGGAATACGGTTCAGTTTCATCGGGTTGGCAATGGTATCACCGTCGCGAATGGCTTCGAGCACCTTTTGGTACATGTGCTCAAAAACGGCGTTGTTGCTCGTCTCCTTCGTGATATGGAGGGCATCAAGGATTGGCACGCCGCTTGTCACGAGCGTTCCGAGCGTCCGCGTGGTTCGTGCCACAATCGTCTTTTCAATGAGGTTGCCGAAAACCGGGATGCGGAGGCAAAACAGGTTGAAACCGTGCCGACCGTAGGGAAAGCTGGTTGTGAGTTTGGTAAAGATGAAAACCCCTACGGGAATACCCGGAATGAGGAACCAAAAATCGATCAGGAAATTCGTTGCCGTGACCAGGAAAAGTGTGATCCACGGCAAATCGACTTCAAAGTCCGCAAAAATCGCCATAAATTTCGGAACGATCCACATCATGAGGAAAATGACGATCCCTGTTGCGAAGAAAACAACCGCAACCGGGTAGGTCAACGCGGAAATAATCTTTTTCTTGAGCCGTTCCGTACTTTCCAAAAACTCGGAAAGACGTTGCAAAATTGTTTCGAGGGCACCACCCGCCTCACCGGCCTTGATCATGTTGATGAAAAGTCGGTTGAACGCTTTGGGACTTTTTGCCATCGCTTCGGAAAGACTGGCCCCGCCTTCGATTTCGGAACATACGTCGATCAGGCAGTTGCGAAGTGCCCCCGGCTTGGCTTGTTCCATCAGGATGTTCAAACTTCGCAAAATCGGCAAGCCGGCATCCTGCAAAATCGAAAGCTGTCGGGTGAACACGGTCAATTTTTTGGAACTGACCTTGAAGAGCGAAAAGGTTTTACCTTGTGCCTCTTTTTTGGCTGCTTTTGCTTTTCGTTCCTTGTAAAGAACGAGTTTCGTGACCACCAGTCCCATCTGGCGAATGGTTGCCTGAGCTTCATCTTCGGAAGAAACCTCTTCCGTAACGTCTTTAATCACCTTCCCGGTCGGGTCGATGGCTTCAAATTTAAACCGTGGCATGATTGACTTTCCTTACGAGTTATCTGGTAGGGGCAACCCTTGCGGTTGCCCAATGGCGTGCGGTTGTCTTGAAATGAGCAGGGGCAAGCCCTGCCCCTACATCATCACATTTCCAATGCGGTTTCACGGGCGACTTCTTCGATGGTCGAAGTACCCTCGTATATTTTATCCATGCCGGCGTCGCGCAACGTCAGCATACCATAGCGTTGGCTGGCTTTCCGCATTTCGCCCGTCGAGGCGTTGCGGTTGACCAGCTCACGAATCTCGTCATTGAACAACATGAACTCATGAATGGCCGTCCGGCCTTTGTAGCCCGTGTTGTTGCACGCGACACAACCTTTGCCGCGATAAAACGGCTTGCCTTCCGCGTCCTTGGGTGTCATATCCAACTCGAACAACTGTTCCGGCGTCGGTACGAAGCGTTCCTTACACTGGGTACAAATTTTGCGTACCAATCGCTGGGCCAAAATCGCCTGCACGGTTGCCGTAATCAAAAACGCCGGCACGCCCATGTCGCGCAATCGCGTCACCGAGCTGGGTGCGTCATTCGTGTGCAACGTACTGAACACCAAGTGGCCGGTCAGCGACGCTTGAATCGCAATATCGGCGGTTTCTTTGTCGCGAATCTCGCCGACAAGTATCTTGTCCGGGTCTTGCCGCAAAATCGAACGCAAACAATGGGCAAACGAGTTTCCGATGTCCGCGTCAATCGGAATCTGCACAATCCCGTCGATGTCGTATTCGACCGGGTCTTCGGTCGTCATGAGCTTGTCCGTGATAACGTTCAATTCGCTCAAGGCGGCATACAGTGTCGTGGTTTTTCCCGAACCCGTCGGCCCCGTCACCAACACGATGCCGTTGGGCACTTCGATGCACTTGCGAAACTGTTTCAACAGTGCCTTTTCCATCCCGACGTTGTCGAGGTCGAGCATGACGACCGACTTGTCAAGGATTCGGCACACGACGCTCTCGCCGAACATCGTCGGTAACACGCTGACGCGAAAGTCAATCGGGTGGCCGCCGACGCGCATTTGGATACGACCGTCTTGCGGCAAACGACGTTCCGCAATGTCGAGGTTTGACATGACCTTGATGCGTGTTGTAATGGCCGAAGCCAGGTGACGCGGCGGCGGCACCATTTCGTACAAGGTTCCGTCGGCCTTAATGCGGATTTTGAATTCGTCTTCAAACGGCTCAAAGTGCAAGTCGCTTGCATGATCTTTGATGCCCATCAAAAACACCATGTTCAGCAGCTTTTTCACCGGAGCACTGTCGCTGAGTGCCTCAACGCTGGCCAGGTCAATCGTTTCGCCCTGCTCAATGGCCATTGCCATTTTTTGCAAATCTTTGTCGTTTTCGATGTCTGTCAGCAGTCGTTCAACCGTTTCTGTATCCGATGAATAATACCGTCCGAGTGCCTGCTCAACGTCTTTCGGCGTTGATACAACGACGCGAATCTGATAACCGAGCGAGTTCCGCAGTTCATCAACCGCCAGCAAATTATCCGGTTCGCACATGGCAATCGTCAACACATCATTGCGGAAACTGACCGGAATCGCCCGGTACAGCACGGCCATCGGTTCCGACAGGTGAGCCAGCACTTCCGGCGGGATCGTCATGTCGATCAGGCTGACTTCCGGGTAGCCGAACTGTTCCGCCATTGCGTGGGCCAACTGATCTTCGTTGACCAGCCCCATGCTCAGGGCAACCTGTCCCATTTTTTCGCCGCGTCGATCCTGGTGTTCTTCGATCAACAGTTCCATCTGTTCATCGTCGATGTAACCCAAATCGACAAAAACCTGTTCAATTCTGCGTGTCGCCATGTTAATCTTCGTCACCGTTTCAGGAACGGCGGTTAAACGTGTTGATATTCGTCGCCGTTTCAGGAACGGCGGTTAAACGTACCATTGCACTCTGCTCTTTGCGCTCTGCCTTCTGCGCTTATTACTCCTCTTCTTCATCTGTCATTTCGCCCATTTCCCAACGTTGCATTTTCTTTTCGAGCAGGTCGGGAAGGTTGGCTTTGAAGATGGCGTCCTCCTTGGTGATGATTCGATCTTTCCAAAGCCGGAACATGTGGTCGTCCAACAACTGCATTCCTAACTTGTGACCCGTTTGAATCGACGAGGTGATACGGAATGTCTTATTTTCGCGGATCAGGTTGGCAATAGCCGGCGTGATGACCAGCATTTCGTAAGCCGCAACACGACCGCCTTGAATACGCGGCAACAACTGCTGCGAACAAATACCGATGATGGATGTTGAAAGCTGCGTCCGAATCTGGTCTTGCTGGTTCGTCGGGAACACATCGATAATTCGGTTGATCGTCCCTTGGGCACTGGACGTGTGCAGTGTTCCGAACACAATGTGCCCTGTTTCCGCCGCTGTAATAGCTGCTTCGATCGTTTCCAAGTCTCGCATTTCACCAACGAGAATCACGTCGGGGTCTTGTCGCAATGCACGACGGATCGCTTCGGCGAATGAGGGCACGTCCAATCCGACTTCTCGCTGGTTGACCGTCGATTTTTTGTGATTGTGGAAAAATTCAATCGGGTCTTCAATCGTAATAATGTGGTGGTCAACAAGTTGATTGATGTGGTCTATACAGGCGGCCAGCGTCGTCGATTTGCCGGAACCCGTCGGCCCCGTCACGAGCACCAAACCGCGGGAACGCATAATGATGTCTTTCATCACCGGCGGCGTGTTCAGTTGCTCCATTGACAACAAATTGTTGGGAATCTGTCGCAATACCATGCCAGTGTTTCCCTTTTGTTTGAAAATTGAAACACGAAATCTTGCTTTTTCACCGAAAGCAAAACTGAAGTCGGCACCACCGACTTCCTGCAATTCCTGCTGGCAACGTTCAGGCGTAACACTTTTCATTAACCCGGTCGTATCTTCCGCTTCGAGAATCTTCGTCTCCAGCTTGACAAGACGACCGTGTAGACGAATCACCGGCGGCTGGCCCACGGCAAGATGGAGGTCACTTGCTCCGCGGACAACGACGGTTTCCAACAATCTGTCAATTAATAATGTGCCCATAAAATTTTGTGTAAACCTCCCATGCTACCCTGTCAGTCACCAAATGAGACATAACAAGTTTGTGCAAATAAGGACGTGTCCTTACTTGCATGTTTATTATTCGACTACAGAGACCAAAAGACAACTATTTTTTCGTTTTTCTACACTTTGTGGTAAGAAAATACCAAGTCAACACGCTGACAAGATTAATTGTAAACAAGAAAAGACAATACTGAAAAGATAAAATCCGTAATTTATAAAAAATAATCACGACATAACGAAAATACTGAATAACATTGGACTGTGTATGGTTTTTGAGACAATTTAGACTATTCCTCAAGCCGCGCTACACGCATGACTTCCTCAACGGTTGTAATCCCGCGCAGCACTTTTTTGATTCCGTCATCGAAAAGTGTTGTCATTCCTTCTTTTACGGCGGCTTTTCGGATTTCAACCGTACTTGCATGTTGGAACGTCATTTCCCTGATTTTCGATGTCATCATCATTAATTCAAAAATCGCCATACGGCCACGATAACCTTTTTGGTTACAGTAACCACAGCCGCGTCCTTTCATAAAAGTGGCTTTGGCGGCCATTTCTGGTGTGATTTTTGTTTCACTAAGTTCGGAATCACCGGGAGTGTAAGGTTTTTTACATTTCTGGCAATTGACACGAACAAGACGCTGCCCCATTATTCCGATCACCGAACTGGAAACCAAATAAGGCGGCACTCCCATGTCGATCAAACGTGTAATAGCACCGGGCGCATCGTTCGTATGTAGTGTACTGAAAACCAAGTGTCCTGTCAATGACGCTTGAATTCCCATCTGAGCGGTTTCCAAGTCTCGCATTTCGCCGACAAGAATAATATTGGGGGCCTGTCGTAACATCGACCGAATGACTCGGGCAAAGTCCAACCCGATATTGTGACGAATTTCGCACTGGTTGATTCCCGGAAGATAGTATTCGACCGGGTCTTCCGCTGTAATAATTTTCCTCGTCGGCGTATTTAACTCATTCAACGCAGCATAAAGAGAAGTTGTTTTACCGGAACCCGTCGGCCCGGTGACTAAAATGATGCCGTTGGGACGCCGAATCAATTGATGAAAACGCTGATAATCGCGTTCTGAGAACCCCAAGTGTGTCAAATTGACACGAATGTTGTCTTTGTCAAGAATACGCATGACAACAGACTGCCCGTGACTGGTCGGAACAACACTGACGCGAAGGTCAAGTTCCTTATCCCCCAGCGACAACTTGATTCGCCCGTCCTGAGTGCGACGTCGTTCTGCAATATCCAGCCGCGAAAGAATTTTGATACGCGAAACAAGTGCCAGCTGCAGACGCTTGGGAATTTTGTCACGTTCAACCAACATTCCGTCGATTCTGTACCGAATTCTCACGCGGTCCTCAAACGGCTCGACATGAATGTCCGATGCCCGTAACTGAACGGCTTCTGATATAAGATGACTCACAAGGCGAACAATCGGCCCTTCACTTTCCCCATCGGCACCACCGTCCGAAGTTGCCGTGTCCGCTTCAATGGTCGTAAAGTCAATGGCCGTGTCGGTCATTTCCTGCATCATCGAGTCGGTACTCTGACCGATGACTTGGCTGTAATGCCGGTTGATCGCCTCATTGATTCCCTCTCGGGTTGACAAGACAACCTCAATTGGCCGGTTAACATAAAATCGAATATTGTTTATTGTGTCAAAATCATTGGGATCGCTAATCACAATGCGAAGCACATCGCCATCTTCTTCGTAGGGCATGATCGTGTTTTCGCGGGCAAGCGATTCGGCGATCTGCTCGACAACAGCCGGGCGAATCATCACATCTGTCAGGTCAACGTACTCTTTGTTGTATTCTTCCGCCAAAGCCCGGGCGATGTCTTCGCTTGTCACGTACCCCAAGTGGATGAGGATATCCTGAATGGTTCGCCCGGTTTTTATTGACATTTCCTGGGCTTCTTTGATTTGCGTGACGCTCGCCACTCCTTTTTTCTGCATAATACCCAAGTAGTTTAATCTTTTGCCCATTGATTTTTTGATCCTGTAATCTGTTTTTGCCAATATTACGGCGATTGCATAATTGCGAGCAGTTTACCTATATACCAAACTAACGCCGGAAATGCATAAAGTCAACAATGTTTTTCCAATTCTTCGCTGTATCTCTTCTCTTTTTTATGGGCGTAGCCTTGAAATTACGTAATCCGGAAAAAAATTTGGCATTGAAAAATGACTCGCTTTTTTGGATTGTAACAATATTGTTTGTAACAAGTTACAACACAAGTCAAGGGGTCCCGACCATGAAGGCCAACATCATTTTCGATCAGGAAACAAGCTCATTTTGGATTGGAAAGCAGGAAAAACAAGGGAACGGAACACAAGGGAACGGAACAATTGACCGCAGACGAAGATGAAAAAGGCGGAATCGCCCACGTACACCGATAATGCCATTGGTCATGAAGTCTTGCCATGATTGGGGCGGTGGATATTGACCTCATCTTGTTCTCCGATTTCGTAATATCTTTCAAAACCGGCAAGATTGTGAAAATAATCGACATATTCGCAAAAAAATTGCGAGTTTTGAACGAGTTTTTTACCCGTCGTGCGACCAAAAACGCCCGCATGAAATTTTGTCCGTCGGATTTTTCGCTCTCCGCATCGTGCCAACGCTCCGCAAAAACCACCACGTTCTCGCTAACGATGTCCCGTGGTGATAGCTTGTTGTCCTTGCTTGTTGCGCATGCCGGTCATGCGGTTATATTTTCTACATCCAACTCTATCAATACGGGCATCGACCTTCGCAACCACTGCAACAACCGCCGGGACGACGTTCGCAGGAATCGGCAGCAGAACAGGTCGCGCCGCCGGCATGGGCAGCCGGGGTGCTCATCTGTCGGTGTAGCTTTTCCGAACCGCAACGTGGGCAGGTCGGCTTTTCACCCCCGCGAATCAAAAGCTCGCAGTCATTTTGGCATTTTTGGCAGGAGTATTCGTAAATGGGCATTTCTTTGAGAACATAAAATGAAAGATGATAGCGGGACTGGCAAAAGCACATTGCTTTAAGTACATTATATGGTATCGACAAAGAAGAAGGAAGAGGTAAAAAACATATCGCATTCCCTCTCACTTCTCATTTCTCATTTCTCACTTCTCACTCCTTACCCCTAAAATGTCAGACCTGTATCTCACCCGGGCGCAGTCACGGGATGTTGACGCAACAGCGATCAACGAATATCAGATACCCGGCCTTGTGCTGATGGAAAACGCCGGTCGCGGAGCGGTCGATGCGATGGTCGATTACTGCATTTACGGGCATACCCTGATCTGCTGTGGCAAGGGCAATAACGCCGGAGACGGGTTCGTCATGGCACGCCACCTGACGTTACGGGGATACTTGGCGACGCTTTGGCTTTTTGCACCGCCTGATGAACTGACCGGTGACGCGGCAATCAATTATGAAATCGCACGCAATTGCCGCATTCCGATGGTGGAACATCGTGACGACCAGTGGAGGCGGTTCGAGTCGCTGTTGTACCAGTCGGACTGGGTGGTCGATGCTCTGCTTGGAACAGGTGCGAGCGGTGCGCCGCGAGAACCTTTTGCCGGTGCCATTCGCCGTATTAATCACTCGCAAAAAAAGGTACTGGCCGTTGACCTGCCGAGCGGCCTCAATGCCGACACAGGCCGCCCTGCCAACCCAACCATTCGCGCGACATTGACCTGCACGTTTTTTGCGAACAAAATCGGTCTCGCCGCAGCCGCCGCAATGCCCTTCGTCGGCGAAATTGAAGTATGCGACATCGGTTTCCCACCGTCACTGGCGGGGTTCTGAGACTCTTGCCGGAAAGTAACAAGTCCAATCAGAGCCGCGCAACACACCGCGTGCCGACTTGCCGTAACGATCGCATCGGTATGTTGCGTTTGAAGCGTTTCGAGATTGGTGATGGTCATTCGCATCTTACCCCCGAATTGCATCAAGAATCGTGGGGGCTTTGATCTTGTCATCTTCGGCGAGCAGGATTGTTTTGGAGACGACTTCCGCCGTTTTCGGGTCGTCGTCAATGAACGGCAGGAACAATCGTCCGCGACGCTGCGAATGCACCGGCAGAATCGTCAGCGAACCGCCGGCCATGCGTTGCACCAGGCCGCTGCCGAGATGCACCGAGTATTCGCCGAGCGTACCCCGAATCATGGCGTGTGACTTTTTCAGCATCACGTTTTTGAGTTTCATCAGTTTGAGCGTCTCTTCCATGATCGCCGCACGCATTTCGACGGTCGAGAGTGATGCTTCGGGATCGACGCCGCCGACGTGTGCCACGCTGACCACCAAATCAAGGTCGCGCATGATTTCGGAAAATATCACCGGCGGGATTTTGGTCAGCGGAATCACTTCCAGCGTTTTGCGGTCAACAAACTCGATTTTTTCGATGGTCGGCGGCTCAATCTCCGACGGCATAAACCAATCGGCGTAACAATACAGCCGAATCAGCACGTCGAGTTTGTAAAACACCTTTTGGAAGCCGAGGTCGGGATCAATGGTCCAATTGCGACTTTTCAGCAGTGCCACGGTTTTACTCGGCTGCACCTGATGTCCGGCGTAACGCTGCGAACAGGTTTTCGCTTTCTTTTCGTCGGCGTTCGGCAAATACAGTTCACGAAACACCTGCTTGAACGGTTGCATGATTTCCCGCTCAAACACGGTTTTCTGAAATGTCTTCCACTCCTTCGCTTCAAAAAGATGCGCCGGATGGGCAATCGTCAGCCGATCCGTCGCCTTCAGTTTCTTGTCGGCGAGTTTGCCGTCGGCAAAGAACCCGAACGAGTTGCCGCAGCGGTAAACCAGCTTCCCGATGATCGGTTTGATGACCGGGTTTTTGGACAGGTTACCCAGTTCCTCCGCCGTAAATTCCGTTTCGTGAACCATCGCCTTTTCAAAGTTCTCGCGGACGCTGCGGAATTGGTCGCGAAAAATCTTAACGCAGCCTTTGAGTTCCTCGACGTAAGCGTGCTTCTTGAGTTTCGTCGGCACGTCTTTGAGTTCGGTGCCGTCCTCCTTGAGCGAACGAATCGTCGGTTTGCCGAACTCGTCAACGGCAACGGAAAGCTCGAAGCCCTCAATTTTTTTCGGTGTAAAATATTTGGCGTATTCCTTCGACTTCTCGGTTTCCATCGCCCAGACGAAGCGGTTGACATCATCGTACCCGGCGGCCCGGGCAAGGTTTTCGAGAGCGATTTCGCAGATTTTGCCTTCGGATTCCTTGCGCTGCTGACCGAATTTTTTGCTTTCCTTCAAAAAGTTCTGAATGAACGCGTAACGCTGTAACTGTTCTTTTTCGCCCGCTTTTCCCTTCTTGAGCGGAAGCAGGGAATACGCCAGCATGTTGTCTTTGTTGCGTTTGTCGGTGATCGATTTGCGCAAGTCGTCGATTTTGAGTTTCCCGCGCAGGGCGTCGGCAAAGATTTGCGCCCGGCGGTGATTGCCGCCGCTGGTGATGTACTTGGCGGCGTCATAGACCATTTGAAAACGTTTGTCGCCGAGCGTTTTGTAAGCATCCACGAACCAATCGATGTCGAAAGCCCCGTCCTTGAACCGCTGCGGCGTGATCGGGGAAAATCGTGCAATGACCGACTCCTTTTCGCCGCTCATCGACTCGTTGATGTGAGCGTGAAAGTACCAACACGCCGAGGTGAGTCCCTTCCAACCGAGATGCTGTTGCACGATGTCGATCCATTCCGGCACATACATGGCCGCTTCGAGCAGCCGCTGTTCGGGAAACGGTTTCAGCGGCGATGTTTTGCCGATGATCTTGTCCACATCACGCGGCAGACATTTTTTCAGCAGCGAACACAGGGCGTCCTTCCGCGATTTTTGACCGTAGGAATAGCCTCGGGTGAACGGTTCCTTGCCGAGCGCGGTAAGAATGCGTGCGAAATAGTCGATGCCCTCAATTTGGTTGATATGGGCCACGAGGTTGGACACGTCGGTCGGCGAATCACCGCGTTTCAATTCGATGTCGAGCAGCCGATCCCGAACGGCGGGAAACAATTGCCCAAAGTGCGGGTATTTCAGCCGGTCTTCTTTTTTGGCACTCGACACTGCCCCGACAACACCACAACGATTGCCACGGCACACAAGTTCACGGTACAACTCTGCATCGTCGATCAACTGCAACTCACGGGCTTTCTCAAAATCCTCGGCATCAAGATAAGCAACCGTGAAATCCGACGCCGAATAGAACTTGTACAATAGCTTGAATTTTTTCTCGAAATCATACTCGGCCCCTCTTAATCTGTTAAAGAAGAAGCTGAAAAAATCACCGGCTGACGTTATCGCCGTCGGCTTCTTGTCGCTGTCATCATCACCATAATACCAGTGTGCTTGATTCGGGTTGATCTCCAGTCGTTCGGCAAGTTTTTCTTCCGGTAGCGAGTGATAAAGCGTTCCGAGCAGGTCGGCAAGCAGTCCCGCCGTCTGCGGCTTTGTACGTTGGATGAAAACATCAAAGATGGTTTTGATATGATTGATGTAAGTTAGTTTTTCGAAAAATTTGGGTAACTTTTTTAATTCTGCCAACGGACAGCACTCGTCCTGATACCATTTTTTTAACCATTCCACAGGTTTACTCTCCCAGTATCCGAAATCAAGATGATATTCGACGTCGAACTTCCGTGCACAACGTTCTTGATAGAATTCAAGTTGCAGAAAGGTTTCCGGCTTCAGTTTCTTTGACACGAAAAATTTTTCCCAAACATCGGCAAGCGGAAGGTCGGACAGAAAAACCTCTTGGTTCTCCCTCTCTTTCCGTTCTTTGTAACTCGTCAAATAACCAAGATCGTCTGAAGTGCCCAAGATAAGGTGCTTTTGTTCTTCGGAGTAATGATAATCATAACCTTCATACTCATATTCGCGGTGCTTGTGAATCAGTGCGGAGAGTTCGGTCAGGATTTTTTTGCACGGTTCGATGCCTTCGAGGAGAAACTTGCGGAGCGAACGCTTCGCGCTTTTCGGAGCGGGAAAGTCGATTTTACCGTTCGAATCGCAGAAACCGTAACCGTTTTCGCGGGTGTATTCAGGTGCGGTCTGCCCACCGGCAAGTTTCTCCATGAGAATAGCCTCGGCGGCGGATTTTTTTGCCCCCTTTTTCTTTGACTCCACCGCCATTCCGACAGCAAGTTCCTTGCACGCAACCACAACGGGAACGTATTCTTTCTTCGTTTTGGAAAACTTTTCCGCCTGCTCAATCAGGTCAAGTCCTGCCAACCGCTTTTGCTCTTCCTTCGATTTCATCAGCCGCTCAATGCTCTCCTGCAAACCCTCCGGCGTGCGTTTGAGGATCAGTTCTATCGCTTCCAGCCGAATGCCTGCATCCTTGAATCGCAATGCCGCTTCAATGCCTTCGTACTCCGTCGAAGTCAGATGGGCGTTGTGAAATTTCCCCTTCCATCCGCTGTGATAAGGATTACGGTAAATATGGGGATCGGCAAACAAATTGATAATGAGCGGACGATGGTTGGGATTGTCCATCGTGAGAAGGCATCGGAAAAACGTGTCCTTGACTTTGCCGCCCATTTTGGGCTGCAATTTGGCGAGAGTGTCAATATCTTCGTCCTTCCGTCCCAGCAAGACGGCACAACGAATTGCCTCGTGAAGGAAACTATCGGCGGATATCTTTAGAACATTATCCCAATAAATATCTTGCTCGCACCGGGTTTCCTTTTTTGGCGTTGACTCGGCGAGCTCGATCAAACGTTGAAAAATGCGCCGAATCTCGGCATAAGAAAGCCGTATTTCACTACTACAATCAAAGTCTCTGTCGTTCTCATCATTTTCGTCCAGTGAGAGTTTCAGACCGGTCTCAATTCTTCGGGCTCCCAGTTCATTATCCAAAACTTTAACGAACGTCCCCTGAAAACCTAGAAAAGTAACCCAAACATCGAGGTCGTTTTCGTCGAGCAGGTCGAATATGACTTCCTTTTCGAGCGATCCGTTGTCAACCTGCCGCAGAAAATATAATCCGGCAAGCCGTTTGTACTTCTGACCGCTACGGATCAGTTGGAGCAGCGGCTTATGCGTGTCATCAATTTCATTCAGTGCAACCCCCCAAAGCGCAACGTTAAGTTCGATTTTGTCGTCGGTGTCGAGCATCTTTTCCGCCAGTTTCGGATTGTCGATGACAGCGGCGGCGATTTCCATTGCTTTGCGCACCGCTTTCGGTCGGGCATCGGCAAGACTCAAACCCGTCCAGGTGCCGAACGACCGAATCACCGACGAAAACCGTTCAAGATCGTTCTCAATGACGAGATTCAAGATGTAGCGGAAACCTTCGAGCGAACCCTCATCGGCGCATTCGAGAATAATTTGCCGCAAACCTTCCTGCAATTTGGCCGCCAGGAGCAGATCGCCGATCATCTTATGAGCTTCGGCGTTTTGACTTTTCAACGCTCCTTCAATGATCGCCGTGCTGAGAACGCCGTTGTTGCTGTCGCCATAGACGATGTCCTTGACCCGCGTGGAGACAAAAGCGTCGTTCTCATCCAACGCCACGGCAATCAAATGTGCCGCCAACCTTTGGCCTTGCATCTGTGAGAGACTACGCCACGCATTCGCTTCCGGAGAAAACTTGTCAGCCACTTTATCCGAAAAATATCCCAACGTTGCATCTTTCGTCGGAACATACACGTAATGGTCGAAAAAAGTTTGCAGCGTACACCCCGTCACCGTTGCGTTAAAAAATGCTTCGAGAATTTGAAGAGCGTGGTCATAATAGAGAATCGTCCTGTTTTTTGTGCGAAAAGAACGTCCCCCCCAACGACCGGCCTGATAGGTGTAACGTGTCATGCGTTCCAGAATTTTCCCAAATGTCGCGGCGTTTTCCTTACCGAGAAAGAAGGGCGGCAACTCGGCTCGAACACCGGAAAAGACTTCGGACAGTTTGGTTTTCCCGACAGTCAGCAGATAACGGATTTTTTCCTCGCGCCGGTTGAGGATTTTCCAGTCCTGCGACTTCCCGAAATATTTGCAAAGGAACAAAGCAACCTCACGGTTTTCCTTCTTCAGTTTCGGAATCGCGTTTTTAAGTTCTTGCAAACGAGCGTCAATTTTTTCGTTGTCGGACATGATTTTTCTCTTCTTTTTTGCCACGGAAGGCACGAAATTTCACGGAAAAATACTACCATGACCGCCCGGACAGCATGGTCAGGCGTATGAAGATTATAACCTGACCGTCGTGCAGATTCAATTCCATGTCAAGCGATTCGAGTTCGTCCTCGTCAAGAAACACGCGAAACAGGCCGTCCTCAAAAGCAAGAATGGCCGCGTCCACCGCTTGGTCCGAGTCTTGAAGACGGTCGTTGTACTTGGCATCGAAACCAACTTTTCCGGTCCCGGCGGTGGTGTCGAGGTCGAAGTCGGTGAAGTACTTCGTCCAATCACCGGCTTCGGAGCGTTCGTTAAACGCCTCAACCCGTTGCCGAACGATATGCTCCAAAAGCGTCCGAAGCGTCCGCACCGTATCCGGCACTTCGAACGGCTGGCTCTCAATCAACGGCTTGCGTTTCCCGACCTGTTTGATTCGAAAAAAAAGTTGCGGCATGGTATTGAATTTGAGTGACTTAAAGCGTTTCCAGAAGCGATGCCAACACCGACGGCATGATGCTATTGTAATCGGGATGCGTGTAACGGAAAACCTGCACGGTCACGGGTTTTGCATCATCGGCGGCATCGTGAAATTCCGGGATCAGCTTGCCGTCTTGGGTTATTGTCACGGACCGGAATGAAACCGGCTCGAAGCGATAGACTTCAACCGGCTGACTTTCCACGCCAAGCTCTTTCGCTTTTTCCGGCGTACAGGAGAACCATCGGCCTTCTTTGTCCCGGTAAATTTCCCGTCCCGCCGCATGGAGGAAGGGGCCGGTGCACCACATGTTTCGCGGCGATTCAGGAAGTGCTTGGGCGTCCTTGTCCAAAAATCCGAGTGGCTCTTCCTGCAAACCGTGTAGCCGTTCACGGTGATTTTTGATTTGGCCTTGATTTGATTGGTGTTTTATTGTTATACTTCGCGTGTTATGGATATGAAAAAAATCATAGTCCGGCTTCGATCTGAACTGCGTCAACGCGA
>Ga0082212_10003812_pt1 | contig 21192 bp, 14 predicted proteins | sample TergutNt197P3_FD_71548 | JGI IMG/M metagenome (GOLD analysis project Ga0082212, IMG submission 71548) | Neocapritermes taracua P3 segment gut microbial communities from Petit-Saut dam, French Guiana - Nt197 P3 | ecosystem: Host-associated > Arthropoda: Insects > Digestive system > Gut ... | reverse complement strand
ATTAAAACCTGGCAAGTTGGCTTTATTGAAAAGGTTAACACTCACGCATAGTTGTATAATTGGAAGAGACGACAGCCCCCGTAAAATTCCCCTCCTAGGAGGGGTGCCCGCAGGGCGGGGTGGTCAATCTTTCCCACTCCCAACAGCCCAAAGCAAAAACATACGTCATCTCCTACAAGTACCCGAATCGTTCGCATACGAAATTGACGATTGTGTATTCTAAAACTTAACTTCGCACGTATGGGCCTTAATCCGCAATCTACACTTAGTGCTCATCTCTTAACGTGGTTGTGCGATGCAGCAGGTAGGGATTGCGGATCAAGTCCGCAATGACGGGCCAGAAGTGCTTTGGTTTTCGCGTTTTCAATTTCGCTACAATTCTAATGACCGAGCGCACCCATATCGAAAAAGGAAGATTCACATGACGGACTACATCAAACAACAAGTGGCGCTGCACCCGTCCATCACGCCCCAAGACGCGCTCAAAATGTGCTTCCAAGCCGCCTTTGGCGCAGAGCACCTTTTGACCGACATGGGGAAAGTGGAGGGCTACTTTGCGCGGGAATATGAAAGCTGCCGGCCCACAGACGAACCCCTTTACGAAATGATTGCGCCGGAGGTTTGCCGTGTAAACTTAGCGGCGTGGAAAAAGTTGAACTTGCCGCCGGCCTGGCTGTTTAGGCTGTTTGTAGAAGCGGCCGCTTCTGTACGCCTGCCGGATAGCAACGCGCGTTTTTTTGAGTATGTGAATGAATGGTCAGAGTTTGTCCGTAAAAACGGGCAGGCTTTGGCCTTTTCTTTTGCGGAGTTTGAGGCGGCGGTAGCGGAGTATTTGACGGCCTGCGGTGGCAAGTTGCAGGCCGTACACCACAGTCCCCAATACCGAGAAGCGGAAAAACCTGCGTACCGGGTAATTTCCGGGGTTCACGTACGGCTGGTGCCGGTGCTTGCGGCGCTGGCCGGGCGCACTGGCGGTGTCATTGCCATTGACGGCCGGGCGGCCTCCGGCAAAAGTACCCTGGCGACGGCGCTAAAGGATGTAATTGACGGGGAAGTGGTCCATATGGATGATTTTTTCCTGCCCAAGGCGTTGCGGACAGAAGCACGGATGAAAGAAGCCGGTGGAAATATCCATTATGAGCGGTTTTTGGAGGAAGTGGTGATTCGTTTGCAGGACCACAAATGCAACATAAACCAGTTGGCAGGTTGCGCGGCGGCTGCAAGCAATCCCCAACCTTACGAAACAAACGACGCACATGAAAAATGCCACAACACGCATCCCCCCATCACCCACCGCATCTTCAACTGCCAAACCATGGACTATGACGGCGCCCGCACCATTCCCCCTACCCCGTGGCTTATTGTGGAAGGCAGTTACAGCCAGCACCCACACTTTGGCGACTACGCGGACATTCGCATCTTTTCCACTGTAGACCCCCAACTACAAATGAAACGCATCACCGCCCGCAACGGCAAGACCATGGCACAAAAGTTTGCCACCACCTGGATTCCCATGGAAGAAGCCTACTTCACCGCCTACCAAATTGCAAAAAAATCCCACACGGTATAAAGGAGACACACCATGCAAAATTTTTTCCCAACAGAAACCCTGGACATTACCGCCCTTAACCGGGAGCCGGCCCACAGCCCCTGGCACGCCTATGAAAGCGAAGCCCAGGCTCTATCCGGCGCGCCTTCCGCCAACATTGTGTCCTTAAACGGCGATTGGCTGTTCAAACTGTACCCAAACCCGGCGGCCATCGAGGCTTTTTACAGCGCAGACAACCCCCGGGCAGGCTTCGCCACCATTCCCGTGCCGTCTAACTGGGAGCTGGAAGGACACCACGAGCCCCGCTACACCAACTTTATCTACCCATGGCAATATGAAGGGGACACGGTGATTAAACCCAGCGCCAATGCGCCGGTGGTACCCAACCCGCCCCTCATTCCCCAAGACAACCCCTGCGGTTGTTACTATCGCGAGTTTGAAGTGACGGACACCGGCCGGGAAGTATTTATCCGCTTTGACGGCGTGGAAACGGCCTACAAACTATGGATCAACGGCGAGTTTGTTGGCTACTCCGAGGACAGCAAACTGCCGTCGGAGTTTAACATCACCCGGTTTGTGCAGGCCGGCGCCAACACGCTGGCGGTACAGGTGGCCCGCTTCACCAAGGCCACGTACTTGGAAGACCAGGACTACTGGCACCTTTCCGGCATATATGGCGATGTTAACCTGATTTATAAGCAGGCGGCCCACATTGCGGATTATCAAGTAAAAGCCACGCCGCACCTGGGGGGCGCCTACGGTACCGGCGACACCGGGCTGCTTTCTGCCGACGTTAAAATGTCCAACGTGCCGTTGTACGGGGATTACACCGTAAAAATGAGCCTGTACAGCGCCGACGGCGCATGCCTGGCCACCGCCGAGGCAAAGCCCGCCATTTACGCCATCCAAAACCCCAAGGCGGCGCCAACGGCACGCACCGCCCGCCTTGGTTTAACGGTGCCAAACATCACGCCTTGGACCACAGAAACCCCTGTTTTGTACCGGCTGGTTATCTCCCTGGTGTCCCCGGCCGGGGACGTCACAGACGTGGAGGCCTGCAACGTGGGCTTCAAAAAAGTGGAGGTCAAAAACGGCATTGTGTACCTCAACGACCAACGCCTGGTGATTAAGGGCGTCAACCGCCACCAGCACCACTACCAAACCGGCCGGGTGGTGTCACGGCAGTGGATGACGCGGGAAATTGCCGAGATGAAGCGCATGAACATTAACGCCGTGCGCACCAGCCACTACCCTTGCAGCGAAACATGGTACGAACTGTGCGACGCTCTGGGCATTTTGGTTGTGTGCGAAGCCAATTTGGAAACCCATGGCGTGTCCGGCCAGTTGACCCAAGACCCGGCCTGGGCGTCCCTGTTTTTGGAACGGGCGGTGCGCATGGCGCAAACCTTCAAAAACCACGCCTGCATTTACGCCTGGTCCTTGGGCAACGAAAGCGGCAACGGGCCAAACCACGGCGCCATGGCAGGCTTTATCCGGGAATACGACCCCACCCGCCTGTGTCAGTACGAAGACGGCGCCCCAAGCCCCTTGGTATCTGACGTGCGGGGCAACATGTACGCCCCCATGGATACCATTATGGCCATGCTCACCGACCCGGTGGACACCCGGCCCGTTATTTTGGTAGAATACTTGTACCAGATCCGCAACGCCGGCGGCGGTTTGTATCATTTCCGGGAGCTGGCGGAAAAGTACCCCCGTTTCCAGGGGGGATTTGTGTGGGACTGGCAGGATAAGACCCTGGAGGGAACGCTGCCCACCGGCGAAAAGTTCCTTTCCCATGGCGGCGGCCTGGGCGAATCTTTGACAGAAAGCGTCCAAGTGCCGTACATGACCAACAACGGCATTGTCCTTTCCACGTTGCGGTGGAAGCCGGTGGCTTACGAGCTGAAGCAGGCTTACGCGCCGGTGGTGGTGCGCCCCGTGGGCAAAATACGCCCGTGGAGGCCCTACAACGACGCCGCCGGACAGTACGAGGTGCTGAACCTAAACTACACCAAGCCCCTTAGCGACTACGACATAACCATGGTACTTTTGGAAGACGGCCGGGAAGTACACCAACAGCCGGTGGCCTGCGAACTGGCGCCCCTTTCCCAGGCGGTGATAAGCCTTGCGCCGGCATATAAGATGAAGGACGACAGCGAATACTACGTGGAATTTCGCGTAACGGAAAAGGCCGCCACCTTTTATGCCGACGCCGGCTACGAAGTGGCCCGGTTCCAGTATAAGTTGAAAGGTGCGCAATCGGTGGCCCTGCCAATGTTACCGGCCGCCGGGGTTACTGCCCGGGAAGACAGCGAAAGCGTCACCCTGGAAGCTAGCGACGTGGTGGTAACCGTGTGCAAAGAAACCGGGCGCATCCGCTTAACCAAAGATGGCGGCGAGTACCTGGCCTTTAGCGGCGTGCCCAGCTTGGACCGGCCATACACCGGCATGGACACGTTTGCCGGCTGGGGCGGCATGGTTAATGTGTTTGAGCTTGTGCGCCATGGCAACACGGTCATGGAAGTGGAATATGTAGCCCTGGTAGCCCCCGGCGCCGCGGTCGTTGTCTACAAAATCACCACCAAAATGGATACGGAAGACCAGCGTGTGATTTCTTACGCCACCCACACCTACACCCTGCGGCCAACCGGCGCACTGGACGTTGACTTTACCATTGACCTAAACCCGGACATTGCCTACGTGCCCCGGGCCGGCATGGCGTTTACCTTGCCCGCCGGCTTCGAGAAGCTGACTTACTACGGCTTAGGCGACAACGATAATTACTCTGACCGGCAAATGTCCGCTTACATGGCTGTCCATGAAAGCACCGTCACTGCCCAGCACTTCCCATTTTGCCCGCCCTCTGTGTGCGGCGGCCATGGGGATACCCGGTGGGTGTCCCTGGCAAATGAAGACGGCCGGCGCGTGACCTTTACCGGACACAACCCCTTTCACTTTGACGCGCTGCACCACACGGTACAGGACTACCAGCAGGCCATGTACGACCATGAACTGCCTAAGCGAGCGGAGATGTTTTTGCATATTGACGCCGCCCACAGCGGCATTGGCAGCAATATGTCCTGGAGCAGCCATTTGGACCCGGCGCATTTGGTGCCGGCTAAGGCGTATAACTTGCGGTTTACGGTGGAGGTGGAATAGGGGCGCTTAAAGTGCGATGTACTCACCGATGTCATTCTAATTCGGATGCTTTCGCATGGAAATGCCTCGCACTTCACTGTCATTGCGGACTTGATCCGCAATCTCCACCTGTTTATGGCTCAATCATGCCAAAAGACGAACACTTCAAAGTCCAGATTGCGGATCAAGTCCGCAATGACGGGCTGAGGGATACGTGCTTAATGCAAATTAGATTGACGTGTTCTGAGCTTGATCCAATGACACAGCAACACCTGAAAATCCCTGCACTGCTACTTCCACACACCCATTACTACCCAACCCATAAGGAGGACAAACCATGTTTACCCCACAACACTACCAAAACCCCCAAATCACCCACCAAAACCGGCAGCCGGCCCGGGCCTACTACATCCCCTACCACACCGCCGCGCCGCCAACCAACCTGCAGGAAGCCAACATTGCCCGGGCCAACTCCACCCGCTTCCAAAGCCTCAACGGTAGCTGGCAGTTTGCCTATTACGAAGACGGCCCACACACCCTGCCGGCAAACTTTTACGCCCCCGACTACGACATGGCCGCCTTTGACACCATTCCCGTGCCATCTTGCTGGCAAACAGAGGGCTATGACATTTGCCACTACACTAACATCAACTACCCCATCCCCTGCGACCCGCCCTATGTGCCGGCCCACAACCCCTGCGGCATTTATTCCCGGGATGTTTTTGTGGACAAAAACTTTGCGGACAAGGCCCTTTTCCTTAACTTTGAAGGGGTCAACAGCATCTGTTACATGTGGCTCAATGGCGAATACGTGGGCATGAGCAAGGGCAGCCGCCTGCCTGCGGAGTTTGACATCACCGCCCAGGCCAAGCCCGGCCACAACCGCCTAACGGTATTGGTGCTTAAATACTGCGACGCCACGTACTTGGAAGACCAAGACTGCTATCGTTTTTCCGGCATTTTCCGCGATGTGTTCCTGCTGGCCCGGGACAAAAACCATGTGCGGGACGTGTTTATCCGCCAAGCGTTCCCAAAAGCGGACTTTTCCCAGGCGGTATTACATGCAGAAATTAGCGGCGGGGCCGGGCTTAACGCGGCGGTAAAACTGCTGGACCCACAGGGCCAACAAGTGGACTACGCCATTGCCCAACTGGACGAAAGGGGCAACGGCAGCGTTTCTTTCACCCTACAAAGCCCTGTGTTGTGGAACGCGGAACAGCCCCTCCTATACAGCGTGGTAGTGGAGGCCGGCGACGAAACCCTGGTGTTTAGTACCGGCGTACGACAAATTGCCGTGCGCACAGACGGCGCCATGCTGATCAACGGCCGGCCGGTTAAACTCAAAGGCGTTAACCGCCACGACTTCCACCCCCTCCACGGCCAAACCGTGCCCCTGGACTGGATGCTTGGCGACCTTAAAATTATGAAGCAGCACAACGTCAACTGTATCCGCACCGCCCACTACCCCAACGAACCGCGATTTTTGCAGCTTTGCAGCGCCATGGGCTTTTATGTGTGTGACGAAACGGATATTGAAACCCACGGCCTGCAACCGGACTGGAGCAGCCTGGCCAAAGCGCCGGAATGGCACGACGCCTTTGTAGACCGCATGGAACGGCTGGTGGAGCGTGACAAAAACCAAGCCAGCGTCATCATGTGGAGCCTGGGCAACGAGTCCGGCCACGGCCCCAACCACGAAGCCATGGCCCGGTGGGCCGCAGACCGAGACCCCAGCCGCATGGTACATTACGAAGGCGCCCACCCATACCAGACCCAAACTGGCGACGTATACAGCATGATTAGCCGCATGTACCCCGGCCTGGCCGAGTACGCGGCCTACGCTGACGACCCCACCAAAACCCGCCCCTACTTCCTATGCGAATATTCCCATGCCATGGGCACCGGCCCCGGCGACCTGTGGGATTACTGGCAAGTGATTAACCGCTCGCCCAAGATGATTGGCGGCTGCATTTGGGAGTTTTGGGATCACGGCCTACAGGCCAAACGCTACACAGACAAAGCCGGCAACGTGTACACCGTGCCTGCCCAAGGCTATAAAAACGCCCTGACGCGAAAGGGGCTAACCCCGGCGCAAATTGCCAACATGGACGTGGTGCAGTTTGCGGCCTACGGCGGCGACTTTGGCGACATGCCCAACGACGGCAACTTTTGCCTGGACGGCCTGGTCACCGGCGACCGCAAGCCCCACACAGGCTTTAAGGAAGCCAAAGCCATATACGCCTACGCCGGCGTAACGGCGGTGGACTTGGCCAAAGGCGCCGTTGAAGTCCACAACTATTACGACTTCCGCGACCTGTCCCACCTGTATATGGAATGGGAGTTGACCAACGGGCAGGCTGTTTTTGCCCGGGGCTGCGTGCAGGATTTAACTGCCCCGCCCCAAGGTTCGCAAAAGCTGGATTTAGGCTATACGGCGCCGACGGATGGTTTCTGCGCGCTAAACATCCGCTTCCGTTACAAAAACACCTGCGGCGTGTTTGCCCACGGTGACGAAATGGCCTTTTGCCAATTGATGGTACGGGACGTGCCCATGAAGCCAAGCTTTGCCATACCGGCCCGGCCCGGCGCCGTCCATGCCTCCCAAACGGACACACTGCTCCATGTGAAAGGACCGGACTTCCACCATATTTTTGACATGGTGCAAGGCGCCTTTACGCAAATTGCAAAAAACGGCATCAACACCATTACCGCGCCCCTTACCTTTGATGTGTGGCGTGCGCCTACGGACAATGACCGCAATATCCAGTGGCCGTGGCGTCATTCCGGCATGGACCGGGCGTCCACCCACGTGTATGAGGCGTCCTACACAACCACAGGCGAAAGCTGCGCCATCACCATGCGCTACGCCATTGGCGGCTACACCAACCAGCCTATTTTGCGGGGCGAAGCCACCTGGACGGTGGACGGCGCCGGCGGTATTCACCTTTCTACCACGGTAGATGTGCTGGAAAACAAGCGCATGCACGGCGACGCCCAACTTATGCTGCCCCGTTTTGGCCTGCGTTTTGTCATGCCCCAAGGCACAGAAAATGTACGCTACTTTGGCTATGGCCCAGGCGAAAACTACGTGGACATGCGCCACAGTGCCTGGAAAGGGTACTTTGAAACCACCGTGGACGGCATGTTTGTGGATTATGAGTTTCCTCAGGAGAACGGCGCCCGATACGGTACGGATTATGCCCTGTTTACCGACGCCAAAGGCTTTGGCTTGTTGGTGGAAGCGGGAAGCGGCGCGTTTTCGTTTAATGCGTCCCACTACGCCAACGCAGATTTGGACGCCGCCAAGCACAGCTACCAGCTAACCAAGCTGGACGAAACCATTGTGCATATCGACTACAAAAACAATGGCATCGGGTCTAATTCCTGCGGGCCTAGCCTGCTTGAAAAATACCGTTTTGACGAGCGGCAGTTTACCTTTGAAGTGTCCTTTGCGCCTGTGCAAGTGGAGGTGTAGTAACCACCCCGCCGCAGAGGGGAATTTACGCGAGCCTTTATTCCCCTCCCGGGGCGTGAGTTGCAAGCAACTCACATGGTGTCCGCAGGGCGGAGTGGTCTGGCTACGACGTATCCTAACTATCCCACACTTGAATTACCCTTCCCGCCTGTACAAGCAGAGGTATAGCAACCATCCCGCCGCCTTTCGGCGGCACCCCTCCTAGGAGGGGAATGAATCACCACCCCAAGGAGGAACCCCATGCACGAAATAAAAATCGGCACCATCGTAGGCGGCGCGGCCGCCCCCACCATGATCCCCAAACTCATCCCCTACGGCTTCGAGACCTTTTCCCTTTCCTTTTGGGAAACCATTGGCGATACAAACCTGGAGACCCTGGCAGCGGAAGTCAACGCCGCCCTGGCTGGCACCGGCTGCACCATTTCCAACATTGGCGTCTTTGGCAACCCCCTGGCCGACGACGCCCGGGGCGCAGACTGCCGCCGCAGTTGGGAGGCCCTCATCGACGCCGCCCATCTGTTTGGCACCAACCTGGTCACCGGCTTTACCGGCCGGGTCATTGACAAGTCCGTGGACGAGTCCATCCCCCGCTTCAAAGAGGTCTTTACCCCCCTGACCCAGCGCGCGCAAGAAAAAGGCCTTAAAATTGCCTTTGAAAACTGCGACATGGGCGGCGACTGGCACCGGGGCGACTGGAATATCGCCTTTAACCCAAAGGCCTGGACGCTAATGTTTGACGCCATTCCCATGGACAACATTGGCCTACAGTGGGAGCCCTGCCACCAAATGGTGCAGCTCATAGACCCCATCCCCCAATTGCGCAAATGGGCCCATAAAATATTCAGCGTCCACGGCAAAGACGCCAACATTGCCTGGGATGTGATAAAAGAAAAAGGCATACGCAGCGGCGAGCCCTACGTATGGCACCGCACCCCCGGCTTTGGCGACAGCAATTGGACAGACATTATTTCCATCCTGCGCATGGCCGGCTACACAGGCAGCATAGACATTGAAGGCTGGCACGACCCGGTATACCGGGGTCCACTGGAATACGTAGGCCAAGTCCACGCCCTAAACTACCTAAAAAACTGCCGCGGCGGCGATTGGGTGGATAATTTAGAATATTAAGACCATGGGTTTCACCCACCCGTTGCTGCAAAGCACCAACGACCACGAACTTTTTGGAAAAAGTTCGACAAAAACTTTGATATAGGGTGTCTTGCTATGTAGAAAAGTGAGAGGTTACGTATGTAGCGCCGTCCGTAGCACTGTAGCGAAACAGAAAAGTCCCGCACTATCCGTCACTGCGAGGAACGAAGTGACGCGGCAGTCCAGCGGCTTTAAGCCACTGGACTGCCACAGCACTACGCGCTTCACAATGACGTGCAAAGATTTTTTGTTTCGCTACAACGCTAATGACCAGCACAGCGCACATTTACTCACAAAAACGCTTATCAAAACAACTCCGAAAGAAAGAGGAATCGCACATGCACAAAATCATCATCGCCGGCTGCGGCATGGTAGCCAACTCCTGGATAGACGTAGCCCTTGCCCGCAAAGACTGTCAAATAGTGGCTCTGGTAAACCGCAGCATTGATCGGGCCAATGCAAAAAAAGCCGAGTACAACCTACCGGCCCGCACCTACACCAGCCTAGAAACAGCCCTGGAAAAAGAAGACGCCAACCTGGTTTTTGACCTGACGGCGCCGGAATCCCACTACCATATTGTCACCACCGCGCTGCAGGCCGGCTGCCATGTGTTTGGCGAAAAGCCCATGTCTGACACCTTAGCAAACGCGGAAAAAATGGTCATGGCCGCCGAAGAAACCGGCCGGGAATACTTTGTGATGCAAAACCGCCGCTACGTGCCCGGCATTGTGAGCCTGCGCAACTTTTTGAACGCAGGCAAAGGGCAGCTTGGCGCCATTGGCCAAGTGTCCGCCAGCTTCCAACTAGACCCCCACTTTGGCGGCTTTAGGGAGGACATGGACAGCCCCCTTTTGGCGGACATGGCCATCCACACCTTTGACGCGGCCCGGTTTATCACCGGTAAAAGCCCGGTAAGCGTCTACTGCCACGAGTACAACCCACCTTGGTCGTGGTACAAAGGCAGTGCCAACGCCGTCTGTATTTTTGAAATGGAGGACGGTTCCGTTTTCAACTACAACGGCAGCTGGTGCGCCAACGGCATGAACACCTCCTGGGAGTCTGAATGGCGGGTAGCCTGCGCCAAAGGGGCTGCCTTTTGGGATGGGAATGTAGGGCTGTACTACGATTTAACATCTACCGGACCGCCAAAAACCGGGCTTGCCAGCGAAAATGAAATTACCGCCAACTATGTAGACATCCCCATTGCGCCCCAGCCCCGCAGCGGCCATGACCTGTGCATTACGGAAATGTTTGAAGCCCTAAACAGCGGCACCCGCCCACAAACAGACTGCCGAGACAATATCAAGAGCATTCGCATGGTATACAAAGCCATTGAAAGCGCCCGGCTGCGGAAGCTGATTGCGCTATGATGAAAGGAATTACAAAACCTATGAAGCGCACAGTGCTCATCACACTCTTAACCCTGGCCATTCTTCTCCTAGCCGCCTGTGGCTCCAGAACAGCCCTCACCCCGGCAGACTTTACCACCCGCATGCAAAATGCCGGACACACCGTAGAGGACATTACCCACCTAGAGAGCCTAGCTGGCGTCGAAGCATTCCTACTGGCAGACACAGGCCGCTTCACCGTTCAATTCCTTATTTACGAAGAAGAAAACGGCGCCAGAGGTATATTTAACCAAGTGCAGCGAGCCATGGAAGATGACAGAGGCAGCTCCAGAACCTACACCCAAAGAAACGGTAGTAACTTTAACCGTTTCACCCAGCGAACCGATGGCCGCTTCGAGGCCATAGCGCGGGTAGAAAATACGCTGTTGGTGATAGAAACGACTGTAGAGCTCCGCAATGAAGCACAAGCCATTTTGGACCTTTTAGGCTACTAACCCCAAGGGATAGGCATACCCCTATCCCCCTACATATGGTATAATCCTCCCAAGGAGTGATACACATGCCAATCCCAACCATCCTGATTGTAGAAGACGACAGCAACCTACTGCGGGGCATTGCCTTCGCCTTTGAAAAAGACGGCTACGCCACTCACCAGGCCGGCAGCGTAGCAGAGGCCCGCACCCACCTGGCCAGGCACCCCATAGACCTGGTTATCCTAGACGTGGGCCTCCCAGACGGCAGCGGCATAGACCTGTGCAAAACCATCCGCCAAACCTCCGCCGTCCCCATTATCATGCTAACCGCCTGCGACATGGAAACCGATGAAGTCCTGGGCTTTGCCGCCGGCGCGGACGATTATGTCACCAAGCCCTTTTCCCTGTCTGTGCTGCGGGCCCGGGTGGAAGCGGTTTTGCGGCGGCTGCAAACCCCGCCCCAACACGCCGGGGCCGGGGCGCTAACCCTGGACACGGGCCTGTGCAAGCTGTTCAAAAACAACCAAGAAATCCCCGTTAGCGCCACAGAATTTAAACTGCTGGGCTTTTTTATGAACCACGCCGGCCAGGTGCTTTCCAAGGACCAAATCCTTGCCGCCCTGTGGGACAACCAAGGCAATTTTGTAGACGAAAACACCCTGCCGGTCAACATCAGCCGCCTGCGGGCAAAAATTGAGGACGACCCTAAAAACCCCCGCTTCATTAAGACGGTACACGGCATGGGTTACGTGTTTAGTCAGGGGGGAAAAGCATGACCATTATCCTGGCTGTTGCCCTGGCCGCTGTGGCGCTGGCTTGCGCCGTTGTCATTTTCCTGTGCCGCAAATATGTGCGGGATACCTACAACGCCATAGACCGGGTGCTAGACCGGGCAATGCAGCAGGATCGGGCAATGCTAACGGAAACCACCGGCGAGGATCGCCTGTCCAAGCTGGCCTACAAAGCCCATCGGCTGGTGGAAACCGGCCAACTCAAACTGGCCCAAGTGGGGGAGGAAAAGGACACCGTCCAAAGTTTTATCGCCGACATGTCCCACCAGATGAAAACGCCCCTGGCGGCTATTTATATGTACACCGACCTGCTGCTGGAGGGGGATCTTTCCCAGGCGGAAGCGGGGGAATTTTTGCTGCGGATGAAAGCCGCCACGGAAAAACTCCGGTGGATGATGGACGGTTTGATTAAGGTGTCCCGGCTGGAAACCGGGGCGATTCAGTTGGCGCCGGTGGCCGCGAGTATTGGCGCCACCATTCACGAGGCGGTGAAGGGCGTGTTGGCGGCGGCGGGGCAACGGGGGATTGATATTGTGGTGGATGATTTTGAAGACACGGCGCTGCTTCATGACCGGAAGTGGACCCGGGAAGCGCTGAGCAATATATTGGAAAATGCCGTGAAATACTCCCGGGAAGGCGGGACCATTGGCGTGGCGGTGGAGCGGCTGCCCTTGTACACGAAGGTGAGCGTTACCAACCACGGCATTGGCATCCCCAAAGAGGACTGGCACCTTATTTTTAAGCGGTTTTACCGGGGGCAAAATGTGAAAGACTATGAAGGCGCCGGGCTGGGACTGTACTTGGCAGCGCTGGTGATGGAGAAGCAGGGCGGGTATGTGATGGTGGATTCTAAGGTTGGGGAGTTTACGACGTTTTCGGTGTTTTTTGCGAATACCGAAACAAGCGCGAATGGAATGAATTGCAACTAACAGCTATCATCTTTTTAAAAAACAATTGACTAGTGCAATAGTGTTGACAAAACATGACTATTGTGATAGTATAATGCCAACTATTGCAATAGTCAAAGGAAGTGTTATGGTGGTAAAAGTTTTTGACTCGGAATTAAAGGTGATGGAAGCTCTGTGGAAGGAAGGAGATTTGACGGCGGCACAACTGGCAAAAATAATAAATACGCAAACCGGTTGGAACCGCAACACCACTTACACAATCATAGGTAAGTTGGTTGAAAAGGGCGCCATCGAACGCTATGGAGAAAACTTTTCTTGCAAGGCGATTTTAACAAAGGAACAGGTGCGCAATTATGAATCGGAAGCGCTGCTTAACAAATTGTTTGACAATTCGCTTGAAGTGTTTCTGTCTGCATTTTTAAGCAACCATGTCCTTTCGGAGGCGGATATTGCAAGCCTTAAAAGCCTTGTAGAAACGCTAAAATAAGGGGGAAGCAATGAACCTGATACGAATGAGCATTGCCGCAGGGATACTTGTAGTTGTTATTATGCTGCTCCGCACTATAGCCCTAAACAAGTTGCCAAACACTTTGTTTGTTATTTTGTGGGGCACGGCATTATTTCGTTTACTTGTGCCGGTGCATATACCTGTGCCTTTTCGTTTTCCTTCTTTCCCTGCCCATCCTCAGCCTGCCATACACACCGGGCAGCCCATGGCCGGCAACAGGCCACCAGCTGCGCAACCTGTATGGGAATGGAGCGAAAACCTGCCAAACACAGCCTTTTCTCCCCAAGTGAACGAAACGCTTAGCATACCGCCAATCATCGTTTTATGGCTGGTTGGAATGGTGACACTACTGATATTCTTTGGGGTTGTCTATGTACAAAACCATAGAAAGTTGCGCTTTGCAACGCCTGTTTGTAACAACTGTTGTATAAACAGGTGGCTGGCGCAACATAAACTGCTGCGCACCATTGCTATTATGCAGTTGTCGGGTATAAAAACACCGCTTACGCTCGGGGTATTAAGGCCGCAAATTATACTGCCCAGCACCTTAAACATCCATGATGAAAGGCTGCTTATCCACATTCTTACACACGAATACTATCATATTAAGCGCTTTGATGCTTTATGGAAAATGTTTTTGGTTTGCGCCCTTTGCATCCATTGGTTTAACCCTTTGGTGTGGGTCATGTTCTTTTTTGCCAACCGCGACCTGGAAGTGGCTTGCGATGCTTTGGTGGTGCGCCGTCTTGGTTTTGATGTTAGGCACGAGTACGCTTTCTCTATTATTGGCATGGCAGAGCAAGCAAAACTTGCCCAATTACACGTAGCATTTAGCAAAAATGTTGCCACACGGCAATTAAAAGAGAGGATTGAATTGATTATGAAGACACGAAAGACATCTCGTAGAGGTTTTGTTGTTGCCATTGTGCTTGCGCTAGTGCTACCCCTTAGCACATTGGCTGTGTTTGCCAACAATGAACATTCTATTGTGGCACCTGCCACATGCTGTCACACCCCTTCCACAGAAGAGACTGCAAAGACATTTGGCCTAGAAAACTTTCGAGTTGAACATTTTGTAGGTGGTTATTCTATCTACAATGCGGATGATCTTATCGCACCATGCGGTACAAGCATTACGTCAGAAGAATTTTTGGCAGCGCAACGGGCTCATGATGCCAGCGGGGGTGAATACTGGCCGGAAGTTTTTCGGTTGCTTTTTGACCACGGCTTAGACCAACCCACTTGGGAATGCGCAATTGATTGGGATTATGCCGGTGGCTATACCATTCAAGTAGAGTGGATGTTCTCAGAATTGGAACCGACTATCACCGTTTTTGCGCCAAATGGCGATGAAGTATGTTGGCAGGATGCCGATGCTTCCCTCTATCTTCCAATACTTGTAGAAGAAGCGGTAGAACTGGCCGCAGCCAATCCAGTCTTAGAAACCCTTTCTCTTGAAGCCGATGCGCATGGTATCAATGCATTTTCTTCTTGCACTCATTCCAGCGCTTGGGAACAAGTAGTGAACTCAAGTACCTCTTCCACTTCATCACGCTGCTGGGTGCAGACAATACACTATACACTGTTTTGTGGCCCATGCCATCGAATAGTTGGTAGTGGCTCCAGAACCATCAATGGCCCATCGCACAACTTCCAACGCAACCCACAGGGTATGATGGTTTGCACAAGTTGTTTTTGGGTTCAATAGTGGTTATCATAAAGAATGTAACGGCTTGTATTTTAGATGCAAGCCGTTTTTTTATGATTTTTTATCGGGGACAAAATGTGAAAGACCATGACGGCGCTGGTGATGGAGAGGCAGGGCGGGTATGTGATGGTGGATTCTAAGGTTGGGGAGTTTACGACGTTTTCGGTTTTCTTACAAAATTGTTAGAACTTGCGGGGCGCGTTGTAAGGTGGTTGTAAGGTTTTGGGGGTATGATAGGTGGTGTGGAAATGAGGAAGGCTGACCACCCCGCCCTCATTTCGTCACCAAACACCAAACAAAGGAGCCACCCCATGAACATACTCACCACCCACCACCTCACCAAACACTACGGCACCGCCCCCAACCTAATCCGCGCCCTAGACGGCGTAGACATTTCCGTAAACGCCGGCGAATTTGTCGCCGTAGTCGGCCAATCCGGCTCGGGCAAAAGCACCCTCTTACACATGCTGGGCGGCTTAGACACGCCCACCTCCGGCACCGTCACCGTTGGCGGCCACGACATTTCCGCCATGACAGACGAAGCCCTTACCATTTTCCGCCGCCGCAACGTGGGCTTTGTGTTCCAAAGCTTTAACCTGGTGCCCATCCTTAGCGTGTACGAAAACATCGTCCTTCCCATAGAGCTGGACGGCGGCGCCATAGACGGGCCTTTCATAGACGACATTATCCAAACCCTGGGGCTGGACGCAAAACGCCACGCCATGCCGGGCCAGCTATCCGGCGGCCAGCAGCAGCGGGTGGCCATTGCCCGGGCGCTGGCCACCAAGCCGTCTATCATACTGGCAGACGAACCCACCGGCAACCTGGACAGCAAAACCAGCCAAGATGTGCTGGGCGTCCTGAAAATGACCGCCGCCCGCTTTAAGCAAACCATTGTCATGATCACCCACAACGAGCATATCGCCCAACTGGCAGACCGGGTGATTCACATTGAAGACGGCAAAATAAAAGGGGCGGTGTCCCAATGAAAAACAACAACCTTTACATCGTTCGCAAAATCACCGGGCGCGCTTTGCGTGTCAATTTGCGCCGCAACTTCTTTATCACCACCGCCATTGCCCTCACGGCGTTTATGATTGCCTCGGTATTTAGCGTGGGCATGGGGTATTACCGCACGGTGGCCATCAGTCCCTTTCGCTTTGAAGGCACCCGCGCCCACATGGGCATGATAGGGCACACGCCGCAGCAAATGGAAGCCCTGCGCAGCTTAGATTATGTACGCCACATTGGGCTGGCGACGCCGGTGACAAACCCGGTGGGCACCGCCTATTTGCCCGGTTTTGAAACCGGCGTCACCATGATTTACATGGACCAAGCCAACTGGGACCACTTTGCCACGCCGGCATTTACCCGGGTGGCCGGCCGCTACGCCACAGGGCCAAACGACATCATGCTTTCCCGCTATAAACTGGAAGCCATGGGCATCCCAAACCCCACCGTAGGCATGGAAATTCCCATCGACTTTACCATCTACGGCTCTGACGAAATCCTCCGCGAAACCTTTACCCTCTCCGCCTTTTACACAGAATTTGTCAGCGTGTCCCCCTGCGCCCGCATGCCTGTGTTTGTGTCCCGGGCCTTTGCGGAAGCCCATGGGCGATACCGGCCGGAAAACATGAGCGTCACCATCCTCTTTCCCAATAACCGCAATGCCCTGGCCTACGCCAATAGGCTGGTGCGGGAGCTTGGGCTTGACGCCGCGCAATATCAGATTCACCCGGCGGTGCTGGCAGGCGCGGATATAAACACCACCACCATGTATTTGATCATGGGCATTTTGGTTGCCTTTGTCATGTTTGTGGGCTTTCTGCTTATTTACAACGTGCTGTTTGTGTCCGTGTCCAAGGATGTGCGGTTTTATGGCCTGCTCAAAACCCTGGGCACCACGCCCCGGCAACTGCGCCGCATTGTGAATGGCCAGGTGCTGCGCCTGTGCGCGGTTGGGCTGCCCATTGGCTTGGGGCTGGCGGCGCTCACGTCTTTGGCCTTGGTGCCCGCGTTTTTAACCGGGTTTAACGCCGGCGTGGTCATTTCCTTTTCGCCCCTTATTTATGTAGGCGGCGCCGTGTTCACCCTGCTTACGGCCTATGTCAGCGCCTTTACCTCTGCGAAAAAGGCGGCCCGGGTGTCCCCCATCGAGGCGATTCGCTACACAGGGGAAGGGCAAGTGCAGGTGAAAGCCCGGACTTCCGCAAACGAAACCGCGAAGCGGTTTTGCACAAGCTATTTGGCGCGCCTCATCCTAAAACCCAGGGGAAAGCCTTGGCGCATGGCATGGCGGAATGTGTTTCGCCAGCGGAAGCAAGCCGCCGTGGTGCTGCTAAGCCTGTTTTTGGGCGTGACCGTGTACATGACCGTGATGACGGTGGTGTTTGGCTTTGACATAGACAACGAGCTGGACACATGGCACACCCATGATTTTGCTGTTACAAGCAGAAACTTTGGCGCGTTGACGGAGGATATGGTACGGGACATGGCCGCCATCCCCGGCGTGACGCAGTTAAACCCTACCACCATCACCGCCGGGCAACTCCCGGCCCTGGCCATCCCCGCCATAGAAAACGCCGTGCCGCCCCGCCCGGCCCAGACCCCCTTCGGCAGCGTTTACGGCATCGACACCGCCACACTTTTGCTGCTGGATGGGGATACGGACATGGACATTGCCGCCTTTGAACGGGGCGAAATTGTACTGCTGGAATCCCGCGCCCTGCGGCTAACCCGCCCCGACACCGTGCCCGGGCTGGCAGGCAACAACCTGTTACAGGTAGGTGACACGGTGGATATTTTACTGGGGCGTGGCGGCGAATTTTTAGCGGAAAACGTCACCGTTGGCGGGCATATTTATAACCTGGCCCACGTTTCAACCGTTAGCGGGGGTTATGCGCCCATTTCGCTGATTATGTCCAACGTCTTTTTGCAGCAACATGTGCAGGATTTGGCGGCAGACCGGATAAAAATTAACGTGGCCCCCGGCATGGATAGCCAGGTCAACGGGCTGTTGACGGCGCTGGTTGGCCAAAGCGGCAACATACGCTCCCGCTACGAGGCCCGCCAAGCCATGGAAGACGCCCGGGTCATGATGTTTGTGCTGGGCGTTGGCATTTCCGCCGTCCTTGGCGTCATTGGTATTTTCAACTTTATCAACGTGATTACCGTGGGGCTGTTGGTGCGCCGCCGGGAGTTTGCCGCCTTGGAAAGCGTGGGCATGAGCCGGAAGCAAATGCGTGCCATGCTCCGCTGGGAAGGAGCGGTGTACTGGATGATTACGATGGCGACGTCACTGACGGTTGGGACGGGCATTGCTTATGGGTTGTTTAGTTTGTTGCGTAGTGCCAGCCCTTCGCAGTTTCCTGTGTTTAATTACCCGCTGACGGCGGTTTTGGTGGCGTATGGGCTTATTATTGCGGTATGTTCCATTGTGCCGGAAGCGGCGTATAAAAGCATGAGCAAGCTGACTTTAGTAGAACGGTTGCGGGAGGCGGAGTAGGCAGCTATTCTATGGCTATAATTGAGGCGGGGTTGTTTGCAACCCCACCTCTACATAATACATGGCATTATTTTATCAATATTTTATCCAAATTATGATAAAATTCGTGCGATATTTTATCATAATTATGATAGCCTGGGTAGGCATGCCTTAATCCGCTTATTCGCGCTTCACCCCAATGGTTTCAAAAACTCACCCGCACGGCTTTCAACAAACACTACTTCATTCCCTTCACAAAGCCATTTCCTAGCGCACAAAAAACCGCCGCAACGCCCTAACAATCCTATCCCAAACCCCACCGGATGGTTCATACACATCATCGGTACCATTTATCGCGTTAACCAAATCAGCGGCGGTTTGTGTCGTAAAATTACCGGTAATAACCGCCTCACCATCGGTAATAACACTGTTGACAATAGGCGAGCTAACCAATTCCCCATCTACATAAATCATTATGGGGCGGCCAATATTGTCCCGGGTGGCTTGCGCAAAAATCCTTGTCCCTTCCTCGGTAAAAGTCAGGTTTACCACCACTTCATCAGCCCTGCCGCCGGCGCCGGACATCAGCCGTACACTGGCATGGGCGATATGTTCGTCTGTTAGCAGCACATTGCCTGCATCATCTGTAAAAACCAGGCGGTGGCTACTCTCCCCTTGGGCCGCCAAGGGCAGCAACATCAATACCAACGCCAAAACCACTACTTTTCTCATGCCTCTCATCTCACCTTCACCCGCACATCCTTCTCATACGCCACCGGGGGGAACATCTCCCCAAAGCCCATGTCCTTCACCGTTACCACTGCCTCCGCATTATTTTCAAAGTTAAGCCCCACCGCTATGCGGGTGGTACCCTTGGGGCGTGGGGGCAAGCCCCGTAGCTGCATACTGCCAATAGGGGTTACTTCCCCGGCGGCGCTGCGGCGGCACAGCCCAAGTTCTACTTCGCCATTCACTTCCTGGTTTATAAGCACAAGCTTTGCCGGGTGGGCTTGCCACCAAAAGGCGCCCTGCTCCACCAAGGGTAAAAAATGTTTCCCATCGCTAATGCCAATGTCCCACGCCAGTTGGTGCCTGTCCTCCAGGGCAATGGGCACCCCGGCGCCTTCTATGCCAAGCCTTTGGGCAGCCACAATGGCAGCCCCTTCGCAGATAGCCACTTTTGGGTTTTTAAAAAAGTCCACTTTCCCGTGGCTAAACAGCCCGCTTACCGCTTCTTTCGCCCACAGCATTTCAAAACCGCCGCCTACGCACAGCGCCATGTCTATATTTTTAGGGGAAAGGGGCGCCTCCCCAATGCTTTTTTCAAATACGTCTTGAACGAAGGCGTCAAAGCCATTGACAAAGGGCTGCACCAGCTGGCGCACGTCCTTGTCTGTTACCACCCCTTGGAAAGGTGGGTACATAAAATTGAAATACACCTTGACCGGCTTGGTGCGTATGCCTTTTTGGAACAGCATGTCCCGGTGCTGGTAGGAAAAGGTTGCCACATGCTCTTGAAGCTGCTCCATTAAGGTCACGCTTACTGGCATTTCCTTGGCGGCCTGGGTGCGCATAAAGGCGTAAAAAAACTCCGCCACCATGGCATGGACCGCTTCCATGCTTATTTGGCTGGTAAAAAGTGAAGACAGGCTAACGGCCTTTATGCCCGAAGCCGTGGGCTGTATGTCATATAGGCCCCCCCGCAGCTGGCGGGCGCCAAAGTCCAAAAGCATGACTTTTTCGGCCTTGTTGGGCAGGTTTTGGTAGTGCCGCGCCAGGGCGCATTCCCGGTCAGATACCAGGGCAATCAGTTCTTTTTCGTAGCCTGCCAGGGCAAAGGCTTTTTCCAGCTCTTCCCGGGCGTGACGGCTAAAATAAGCAGGCGCCGTGGCAACAATGCCCACAATTTCCGCCTTGGGGTTAATGTTTTTTACATTGCCTAAAATTTCTTTGATAAAAAGCGCCAGTATGCCGGCAAGGCTCATGGTGCGCCCATACATTTCAATATCATCAAAATTCCCCAAGCGCTCCATCATGGCGCTTAGGGTCACTTCTGTGCCGGCGGCGCCGCTGTTAAGCACCGCGTATTCGCCAAACACCCACTCTTTAGTTTCGGGGATGTACTGCACCACCGTTGGCATGGACGGCTTGCCGTAGCCGCCGCTTAAATCAATAACCTCCGGCGCGTTTTCGGACATATTGTAAAAGGCAATGCCCGAAGAATCATTGCCAAGGTCCAGTCCAATGATATAGTAGGACTCGCTGCGTTTTTCCTCCGGGTCAAGGGTTTCATACTTTTTCCAGTTCATGTGACGCCTTCCTTATCTTCCTATCGTGCGGCAATCACGTTTGCCCGCAATATAACTTTATCGTCTTGCTTGTAGCCTGTATTTAGCACCTTAATAATGGCGCCGGTGGCAAAACCTTCCTGTTTTTCCGCCAGCAGCACTTCGTGTTCAAAGGCGTTAAAAGGCTCGTGGGGCGCCGGGTTAATTGCCATAATATGGCTAATGCCCAAAATGGTTTGCAGCCGGTCGTAGGCGGCGGCAAGGTCTGTGGCAGCATTTGCCATGGCAGGCCAGGGGGACGCCTTTAGTCGAAGGGCACTGTGGGTAAGAATTTCTTCATAGGTGCACACTTCGTACAGCAGCACT
>Ga0082212_10003811_pt1 | contig 21194 bp, 22 predicted proteins | sample TergutNt197P3_FD_71548 | JGI IMG/M metagenome (GOLD analysis project Ga0082212, IMG submission 71548) | Neocapritermes taracua P3 segment gut microbial communities from Petit-Saut dam, French Guiana - Nt197 P3 | ecosystem: Host-associated > Arthropoda: Insects > Digestive system > Gut ... | reverse complement strand
GAAGCCGCGCAAATCCGCGAGCGCATGGAGAGCATCGGCATGACGGGGCTTGGCGCGTACTTCCGCAAAATGGCGTTAGACGGGCTTTTTGTTCATCTTGATTTATCCGACGTAAAAGACTTAGTCGTACTTCTCCGTCGATGTTCAAATAATCTGAATCAGATTGCGAAACAGGCGAATGAAACGCACAGTATCTACGAGAGTGATATTGCCGATTTGCGCCGTCAGTATGATACTTTGTGGGATGCCGCTAATAATATTATGCAGAGCTTGGCTAAGATTAAAACGTAAAAATCACAGCATTTCATCTGCAAGATTTTTAGCATACAACAATATTTTTTCAATCATGGGGATTTCGTCTGACTTAACGCAGTCTTTTCCATTCGCTCTGCTTGGCATATGAATCCCCATTCTATCTATATATATGCACATTCTGTTCGGCTTGCCGTAGATTTGCATTCCCCAACCCGTATCTGCGTAACCTGAGCAGTTATGATTACACCGGAAGCATCGGTGCAGTCTGCTGTAGACGAACTTTTTTAACTCGTCCGAGTCATTTTCAACTGCGTCAAATAATCTATATATCGGCGCAGTTTTTTCTGCGTCGTATATAAACCGTATTGATACTGCTAAATCGTTACCCATGCAATTAAACTCCATTAATTCGGTCTTTTTATGCTTATAGCTCACGTTATATCCGGGACAATGACCGCTTTTTACCGAACGGCTTAATTTTAATTTCTTAGCGGCAGCGTCAAGCTGTTCTGCGATACTCTTATGCTCGTCATTCAGGAAAATAAGCGCGTTTTCGAACCTGTCATACTTATATTCCTTGCATAGCTTTCTGAAATCGCAGTATGTGAAACTGTTATCTCCGCTGCCTTTTTCTTTCACCGCCGCCAGTGCCATTTCGCGCATGGCATAAAACATATTTGGAAACAGTTCGTTTGTCAAAACAGCGTTGTTACCGTCATATTCTATTTTCAAGCCTGTTCGTTCAAATATCTCTTTGCGCTGCTCGACGGTGAGCGTGATTTTCCCGCTTCGGTGATAGATTTTACTTTGCGTCTGCTTTAAAAATAACTTATCGAATACTGAACGGTTGACTGACAGATAGTCCTCTCCCGCTTCACCCGCTATACCGAAATCCGCGAACGGTATCATAAATTTATGCTGAACGCCTAATCTCCTGTGCTGATATTGAAACGGCTCATATATTTCGGGATTCTCATACACATCGCCCAGCACATACAAAAAATATTTTTGTAACTGTTCACAGCTTTTTGCCATATATGACGGCAGTTCAGCCCTTATTTCCTGCGGGAGCGTTGATTCAAGCGGTAGTATATGCAAAGCAGTATCCCATACTGCTTTGTGCGATTCTGACGGGAAGCTTTTTTGGTTTTTATCAAATATCATTTTCTATCTCCTGCGATTTATATATTATCTCTGTTTGCTCTTTCAACTTTATAATTATTATATCACGCACAGGCAAAAAATTCAAGCCGAAAATGAAAAAATCAATTTAAGGTTAATGCGTGAATATAATATTTGACATTTACTTACACAACATATAAATGACTTGCACACGACATATTCGCAAGGTAACATTACAACCAATCATAAATATTAATTTTGGAGGTACATTTTATGCAGATTAAATATCATGTAACAAAACAAGAGCGCAAGGCTTTTGTAAAAGTCATCGGCGAATTCACGGGTTTTGCGCCGGTGTATCAAGGCGCACCAAGCTTCGCGTATGCGGTCGGCGATTATATTATCGACAGGCATGGGACGCTTATTTATGACGAGCGCACGGCTGAAGAAGATGCGCGGCGTTTGCTGAGGGAACTGTCAGAGCAGGGATTCGTTCGTGATTGGTACGACGAACCAACATCAGTTGCTGAATCAACACACGAAAATTCCGGCAAACTGGCTGTTGAGGTTGAGCTTGACGGGTTCACAAAAACTGCGCTCGAAAACCTTGAGCGGCTCATTTCCGGCAAGGCGGCGTTGATAATGAAAGCTGTCGGTGCAGACTCCCTGCCAATCGAACGGACAGAGAACACATTGGGCTTCGCGTGGTTTCCCATTTCTGCTGACGGCGTGGAAGTTGATGCTTATACTCGGTTTGTTCACGCGCTTTGCAATATGGCAAAAACACAAAAGCGGGTCACCATGAAAGAAAAAGCCAGCGACGGCGATTCATCGGATAAATTCGCGTTCCGGTGCTTTCTGCTCCGGCTCGGTTTCATCGGCGCGGAATATGCGTCATCGCGTAAGATTTTGTTGTCAAAACTCTCCGGCAGTAGTGCGTTTAAAAATAGCGGAGAGTCGGTTTCTGCCGAATAAAATCCCGCTTGACTAAGCCGTAAAAGTGCCGTAAAATGCACACTTTTGACTTAAACATTTACACAAGAAAACATATACAAGACTTACGGACAACACATTCACAAGGTAACATTACACTATAATAAACGAGGAGGCGAGTGTAATGTTTAACACTAATATCGGCGTAGAGATTGAATTTACAGGGGTCACGCGCACACAGGCAGCGGAGGCTGTCGCGGAACTTTTGGGCGGGAGCGTCAGGCACACTTACGACGGATATGACACGAATGAGGTTACTGCGCCGGACGGTCGCGTTTGGAAATTAATGTCCGATTCGAGTATATCGGCTCAGAAAAAATCAGGCGGTCGTGTTGTTTCCGCCGGCAGAGATTATCAGGTCGAACTTGTATCTCCGATTCTGTCGTACCGCGAGGACATCGGCACACTTCAGGAAATCGTTCGCAAGCTGCGTAAAATCGGGGGACTTACCAATTCATCGTGCGGGATTCATGTTCACTGCGACGGCTCTAAGCACACTCCGCGTAGTATCAGAAACTTTATAAATATCATCGCCAGTAAAAACGATTTATTCTACAAGGCTCTGCAAATCGAGCCTGACCGTATGCGGTACTGCAAAAAAATGGACGAGTATTTGGTCAGCCGCATGAATGCGAAAAAGCCGAAAACCTTTGACCAAATCGCCGATATATGGTACGCCGGCTACAACGATAATCGCGACAGGCACTACCACAGCAGCCGATATCATTTCCTGAATCTGCACAGCTTTTTTCAGGGCAACCGCACGGTCGAGTTAAGGGGTTTCAATAGTGAATTACATGCTGGAAAAATACGTGCATATTTAATGCTTGCACTCGCGCTCAACAATCAGGCTCTGACACAGAAGTCGGCGAGTTCACGCAAGCCACAGATTGACAATGAAAAGTTCGCCATGCGTACCTATCTCAATCGTATCGGTTTCATCGGCGACGAATTCAAGAACTGCCGTGAGCATTTGTGTTCACACTTATCAGGCAACGGTGCATGGAGGCTCGGCTCACGCGAGGCTACTCCGCGACGGGACAGCGTAACGGTGGGAGTGTAACAACTCCCACTATCATATAAATATATTTTAATTATAATTTTTGGGAGGACACGATTATGAAAACGAATAAAATTTACCTTGCCTACGGGAGCAATCTGAACTTGGAGCAGATGAGTTACCGCTGTCCGTATGCCACAGTTCTTGGCGTATCTGAGCTTATTGATTATCGGCTGTTATTTCGCGGCGGTCATGGCAGTGCTGTTGCGACGGTCGAGCCGTGCGAGGGCGGGAGCGTACCGGTTCTGCTGTGGGAAATCACGCCGCGAGACGAGGAGGCTCTTGACAGATACGAGGGTTTCCCGCACCTGTACCGCAAAGAAACAGTCGAGGTTATACTCGGCGGCAAGCCTGTCAGCGCGATGGTCTATATCATGAACGAAATTTACCCGGTTAATGTTCCGGGCAAGCGTTACTATGATACTATTATCGAGGGATACACATCGTCCGGCTTGGACATCGCTGTGCTTGACGAGGCGGTCAGTTATTCGGCTGGTATTACGGAAATGGCGGAAGCATAAATTTATGCTTGACGATACGGCGGGTTATATAATCTGCCGTATCTGCTCGGCGCGTGAGACCACAGCTTTTGAGGCTCATCGGCGTTCGGGCGGCTCACTCTTTTTTCTTCCTGATTGTAAAAATTTAATAAATAATAACGAGAGGACAACAATTTATGAAACACAAAAAATCAATACTGCAGGATTTATACGACGGCAAGATATACCCGTCAGAGAATATTGTCGAGGCTGACAATCCTAAATATCAAAAAGTCAACAGCGCGTTGATGGATGTAAAAGAACGACTTACGCAACATTTATCTGACGGCGACCGCGAGCTTTTCGCAAAGATAGAAGATTTATATTACGAATTAAACGGCATATACAGTTACCAGAGTTTCGCTCATGGTTTCCGGCTCGGCGTGAAGCTCATGGCTGAAGCCCTGAACGGAGACGATGATGTTTCGTTGAACATCGAGGAGTAATATATTATTTGTTATGTAAAATAAATAAAAATTTATATTTGGAGGAATACAGATAATGAATGCAAACGAAGAATTGGAAATGCGGAGAAAATTAGAGATACAGATGATAAACAAAACATTAAAGCCCTGTCCATTTTGCGGCGGCGGTGCAAAATATGAAAAAGACACGTACAAAAATGAAAAAGGATTTATACGGACTCCTATCGAAAGCTATGAGCTTGTAAAATGCACGGAGTGCGGCGCAGAAATACTTGAGGACGACCAAGATATACTTTACGAATATGACAGTGTTGTGGTTGAGAAATGGAACACTCGAATATAATCAGTCAAGTTTTGCTCACGGCTGTAAAAATTTTAATACATTTCGGAGGTGATTCGCATAGCAACAACACGCATCATATCCATACACACAGGCAGCGGGCGGAGCGTATCTGCTGCGCTCCGCGACACGACAGACTACGTGGAAAATCCGGACAAAACCAACGGCGGAGAACTCGTCACGGCTTACGAGTGCGACCCGAAAACCGTTGACGCGGTATGCTATAAAGGGTGGTTTCGTATAACCGCCAATAATTATAGCATGGCAACCGCTCATCCGTAGCAGTTTGAGGAGGTTCAACCGAAAGGGGTGATACTCAAAATTCATATCGTACAAGGCGCGATATTCGTTATATACGCGCTTGATACTACTGACGAGGGAAATATATCCCTCGTTCATCACAAGCGGCTGCACGCCGCAGAAAGGAGCGAAAATGGAAGCCATTATTTATACGGTCTGCGGAGATTATCTCTTGCCAGACATCCGATTAAGCGACCCACCCAACGCGCCACCGCTCGGCAGATACGGGCGAAAACGGCGGGCGTTCCTTAAAGAACACCGCCCCATATTATACGCCAAACTGCTGTTATCAGAACGGCTATACCCGCATTTGAGGGAAATAGACGAAGCGGCGGCACACCGTTTGGAAGTAATCACGAACAGAGAACAGGCGGAGGAAATCATCAACAGCGAATTGATTTATGATTAACCCTCGCAAAGCGGCGAACGGCATTGACCCGTCTGCCGCTTTGCTTCGTTATAGGGCGATATAGCTAACTTAAACCGAAATGTTTTGCAAGAATTTCGAGCGTTTCAACCTTTGTATCATTTACCGCGTATTTTCTTACTATTGTGAAAAATCCGCTGTTAGAAAATTCATCGTATACTTCTTGGCTATTTATTTTAGCCATGCAAGCAAGAAAATTTTTCATGGTTTTATCCGGATTTTCCGCTTCCATGATTTGTGCTTTAAGAAACACTTTGTCATGGTCATCGCGGTTAAAAAACTGTTCGACCGATAATAATGGCGGCGATAACATTATCGCAACTTGGTTATAATCGGCTATTTCGCGTAGTATGTCAATATGGATGTTGGTGTCAACAATGACTTTCTGCGAATGAGATATGCTTATGAGATAAGGTATCTCGAATTGTTCTATTTCACGCGCAGTATCATCAATCCATTTTGCATACTCATCCGGCGTTCGGTTAATAAACTGCTGCCAGTCTTTCATGGTTTGAAAATAGCACAACCCCGGAAATTTATCTGGTGTTCTTATGCTGTTGGGTACGCAGTCGTAATTTTCGCCACAATGGATTAGCCCATATTTATCGGCAAGCATTTTAACCATCGTTGACTTTCCGGCATAAGACGTACCATTTATAAACATTACATTTTTCAAGTAATGTTTTAAGATAGCATTGTTTATTATCATTATTGTTTTCTCCTTATAGGTTTTGAATAGACACGATTTCATGCACAACTATAAAACCTGTAAAAACAGGCTTAAAATAGTTGTGTCAATATCGTTATTAGCGGGTTCTATTCGTACCTATAAAGATAAAACTGAACATTTTACTATTCTCCTTAATACAAGGTTTGCCGTCATTGCTCATTTTATCGCAACCGTAAAATAGAGTAATTTGGCTTACAACAAGCATAACAGATATTAAGTAAAAATTCAATGATAATTTTGTTAATATTCATCAGAGAACAGCGTAATATTGGTGTTTTAACTCAATCCAAAAATGGTTTCAGTAGGTGTCCTCAATTTTGAGGAGTCCTCTCAACGAGCGCAAATCTGCGCACGTTACCAATGTCCCCAAACTTGGGGGCATTATCTATTGAGCGCAATTTTTCGCTCAATGCCATTAAAACCAAAAATGGATTTAATACGACTCCCCAAATTTGGGTAGCCCTCAAATTTGAGGTTTCATAGGTGCGCCCAACTTTGGGCTTACCTTAATAGGCTCAAATTTATGGCGATTAGTGAAACACCATTTTTACTGAACGCAATATTGCGTTCAGCTACAGACCCCAAAATTGGGGGCAGTACCACTCAATCCATTTTTGGATTCAATAAATATGAGAGGTGAATCCATTTTTGGACACACCTCTCAAAATCGAGCTAATTGGCTCTTTTAACGTGATTTTGTTTACAATAAGTTGATAAATTTATCTTTGTTATTCGCAAGAAAAACCATCGCTCTGTTGCCTCGCGCCATTAAATCAAATGTTTCATCCGTTTCGGTGTAATATCCATATCCTTTCAGATAAGTGGCGCATAAAACATAATAAACAGATTGCTTTTCCTCTGCGGTCAACGGATTTATGCTATCATACCCCTTGAGCATTTCTGTCAACGTATTCAAGTATTCATCAATCAAAGGCTGAGAGTTTATTTCACCAGCACCCCATGTTATGTCATAAATCCTTGGGAAAGATAGGTTGTAGGTTTCAAAGCCTTTGAAAGCCACGACTTCACCGTTTTCATAAACAGCGGTATCGCCGCAAAGATTGCCGTGAATTAGCTGTTTGGGTAGTTTTTCGTTTAGCTTTCCGAAATTTTCGATATAATCATCGAAAAAGTCATCGCTGATTCCCATATTGAGCTTTTTTACGATTGGGATAGCGTTTTTCCCCTGTTCGTATAAATTGCCCTCGTATGGCTTAACATCATCTTGTACGGATTTCAACGCTTTATGAAGTTTTGCTATGGCTTGCCCAAGCTGAAACCCGTGTTTATCGCGCAATTCGTTATTTTCCTCTACGCCGATTTCATCATCTTTCAATGGGCGGAGATTAAGAGGCTTTCCGATTTTCCGAGTTAGTAAGAAAATATGCTCTCCGTCAAGGTAGTCAGCGCCTTGTTTAGTTTGAATCGGTGCAAATTCCGATGATAGTCCCTGTTTGGAAAGTGCTTTGGCGATTTTGATGTTCCGTATCATCTTTGACCGCTCGTTTGTTTTAAGATAATAACTATCGCCAATCTGCCACGTTTGCCATTCGGATTTTTCTTTCGTTTGCCATTCGGTATGGGTTATATCTTCGATTTGCAAGTCTGTTGATATATCCCAGTTTCCGAGTATTCTCTTGATTTCGTTGATACTGCGCATAAATAGCACCTCCGGTTTTTTGATTTTGTAAATGCTTAAATACTTTTTAGGAGAACAGCCATACATTTTTACAAACGCTTTATAAAACCCCGCATAAGTATCAAAGCCGTACTCTAACACCACGCCGATAGCTTTTCGACCTGATGAAATTTCGGCAAGAGCATGGTCTAACCGCCTTTTCAAAATATAACTCGCAACCGTCGAATCCATTGTTTGCGCGAACAAGCGGCAAAAATGTCCGGCAGAATAATTTGCCATTTCCGCAAGTTCATTTGCGGTTATCTCGGCTTTTAGATTTTGTTCAATGTAATCAAGCGACGATTTAATAAAATCTTGCATAATGTTTAGCTGTCCTCCTTTCCCGCGGTAATTTAAGTATACAGCATGAAAATTCATAAAACATTTCCTGTATCAACGTGATTAAGTGAATTTGTCCATCAATTTATCAGCTTCGTCCTGTTGTTCAATCAACCACGATGAAAACTCGGACTGCTTCATCTTCCCGCGCTTAACATCAGCTTTACGCCGTACAGCTTCCTTGCGAAACTCATTAAACGCAACTTTGAACGCCGCCGCCTTTTCGGGATTGGCGGCTTTTCCTTTTCGCAGCTTCCGCAAGCGGTTATACCAATAATAGTATGCCGCTTCGTCAAGCTGTTCGAGCCTGTCGTCTTTTGCTCGTTCGTCAAATTCGCGCTTGGCTTCAATCGCCTGCACTTTCCGGCACTCGTCGGAACACAACTCATAATGACGGCTCCGGGCAAGGAAGTTCTTACCACAGACTTTACATTCTTGAAATACGAATCGCCATTCATTTACCTTATTCAGATAATAAAAGATTACGGGCAGGAACGAGGAAACAGCGACCACCGTTTCAAATGGGCGCTTTGCCACGGGATACCACAACTCAACTCCCGATTCGCCGTCCCGCAGAGCGACGGACAGCGCGGCGGCGGCTTCTTCGCGCCACGGTCTGTAATCGGCATAAACAGCAAATGGCTTGTACAACATGGAGAGCCTGTCCGTCAGCATATCCGCGCCGTGATTCATGTTGAAACAGTTTAAGTAATCCTCCCAAGTATGGATGGCGGCGAACATCGCGGACGGTTCGCCGCTTTCATATTTCCCCCGCAGGTATCTACCGACAGGCGCAACCGCTTTCCAACGCGCAGATTCACGCGGGAACGTTTTGGAGTAACTCTCGCGCAGGATAATACCGCTTTTATTCCATTCGCCTTTTTTATCAGCTTCAAAATTCAATAGCAGACTTCCAAGCGGGCGCGTTTCGTCATAATAAACTTCGCAATCGTCATAACCGTCCAGCCGCCGCCGCGCTTCGTCGCTTCTGCCAATGACGATACGCTCCGTCATTCGTTTTTTATCGAGTGTTAGGGCAAAAACGACACGACCAAATTCCCTTTCCCTGCTCGTGAAATCGTAATTCATCAATAATCCCTCCATATAACTAACAGGAATAATATTTATCATTTAATTGTGTTACTTGTAGTATAGCTGTTTGCTATTGATTTGTCAATGAAAACGGCGATATTATTTATGTGCGGGAGAAATAACGCTCTCGCTTGCACCTTGAAAATTGAATCACGCTGCCGTAAGCATACCGAAACTCGCAACCTTGCATTAACCCGCTTCGTAGGAGCGGCGCGAGGGCAGAATCGGAAATACGCGCCACCCACACAAGGCTCTGGCGCAGGAACGTAACCGGGCAAACAGCGGAAGGGAAATATCGTAAGCCGTCCTACGAGTGGAGCGATAAACCCGCCTGTCAGAAATGACGAAGGGGGAGGTTTGCTTAAAGCAGACCGCAGTATTTCAAAATTGCTTCTTGACATTCAAGGGGGCAATCTACGTATTTTTCAAAAATAAAAAAATCACAAAGAAAAGGAGCTGATGGCATGAACGTAAAAAAGCTAACGGTAATAAATAACACGCCGCAGGAGCCGTATCGTTTCAGTAAACGCATCGGCTCCACCACTTTCCACGTTTCCGTCCGTTTTAGTGAAACGAGTAAGGAAACAGCCGACGATAAAATCGCTCGCATGATACGGAGCGATGTCACGCTTGGAAAGGCGGTAAATCAATGAGGAGGGTAGAAAAATTTACAAATCGGGCGTTGAAAAAACGCCCGAAATATGTTATGATGGTAACGCTACGGATGAAGCGGTTGCCTGAGAGGAGTATCCTATGAACAGGCAGCCGGAAATCAATTTCACAACGCTGTTGGCAAAATGGTCGGAAACAGCGTCGCAAAAAATCCTCAACAGGAAATCGGAAGTCCCGACGCTCACTATCCTATATGAGCGTTTAAGTCATGACGACGAACTCGCAGGGGAATCGAACTCTATTAAAAATCAAAAATCCTTATTAGAGGATTACGCACTAAAAAATAACTTCCCCAACATAATCCATCTAAATGATGATGGGGTCAGCGGAACCCGATTTGACCGCCCGAATTTTCTCAAAGCTATGGAGCTTGTAGAAGCTGGGTGTGTTGGCATTTTTGCGGTTGTGGATTTGTCAAGATTTGGACGCGACCACTTACGCGTCGGGCTTCATACAGAACGTCTGCGCGAGTGTGGCACAAGGTTTATCGCCTTGCATGATAACGTCGATAGCTTGCGCGGCGACGACGATTTTACCCCGTTCAAAAATATCATAAACGAATGGGCGGCAAGGGACGCAAGCCGTAAGGTCAAAGCGGTTTTCAAAGCAAAGGGCATGGAGGGTAAACCGCTCACCGTGCATTGTCTGTACGGTTATAAAAAAGACCCGAACGACAAAAACAACTGGCTCATAGACCCCGAACCCGCCGTCGTCGTAAAACGCATTTATCAAATGTGCATTGACGGAATGGGACCGTTTCAAATCGCTCATAAGCTCTCGGACGAAAAAATCGAACGCCCGTCATACTATCACGGGAAGCAAGGGCTTGGGAATTTACGCAACTCATACGATGCAGAAAACCCATATTCATGGTGCGGCTCAACGGTTGTGTCGATTCTGAGCAAGCCGGAGTATAAAGGCTGTCTTGCCAATTTCAAGTCATATAAAACATCGTATAAAGATAAGCTCCGCAAGCCGATACCCAAAGAAGATTGGGTTATGTTCGAGGGAGCAGTCCCGCAGATAATCGAACCCGAAACATGGGAACTGGCGCAGAAACTACGCAAGACGATTAAGCGCACGGACTCACTTGGCGAAGCGAATCCGCTGACAGGACTTCTGTACTGCGCGGACTGTGGCGAAAAGATGTGGAACCACCGCGTACCCGACCCAAAACCGTTCAAGCACTCAAACGGTCAAATGTACAAACGTGCGCCCGTTGACTTCTATGATTGCTCCACATTTAAGCGGTATCAAGCGAAATACGTTAAAAAATGTACACGGCATTATATTATGACCCGCGTAGTGCGAGAACTCATATTGGATGCCATCAGGCAGGTCTGCCGCTTCGTTAAATATAACGAAGAAGATTTTATCCGGCTCGTCCGCGAGGAATCGCAGATACAACAGGAAACGACGGCAAAGACGTGGAAAAAACAGCTTGCCAAAAACGAAAAACGCATCACCGAATTGGATAATATTATCCGATTGCTTTATGAAGATAAGGCGAAAGGCTCTCTCACCGAAAAGCGGTTTGATGTTCTCTCTGCCGGTTATGAAGCGGAACAAGAAACATTGGAACGTGAATGTACCGGACTGAGAGACGAAATAGAACGTTACGCCGCCGACAGCGTGAGGGCTGACAAATTCGTTGAACTGGTAAGCCGCTATAAGGATTTTGATGAACTTACGCCGCAAATGATGAACGAATTTATTGAAAAAATCGTTGTATTCGAGTGCGATAAATCCACAGGCGAGCGGCACCAAGATGTAGACATCTATCTCAACTTTATCGGTAAATTCAAAGTGCCGATGGACTATGACGGCTTGACCAATGCCGACCGCGAAGCACAGGCGGCTCTTGAAGAAAAACGGCAGAAGCAAAGAGCAGCGAATCGAAAATGTTACGCCAAGAACCGCTCGAAGGCGGCGCGGGAAAAGCAAGCGGAAGAAACCGCACCCGCGCAGAAAGAACAAACAGCATAAAGCACTACCGCATACGGCGGCTCTCGATAAATCGGGAGCCGCCTTTTCAATTCCCAAAAAACAAAAATTATGAAGGAGGACACCACCATGTCAAACAGGAAAACCACCACGGAGAGAATCGAACTCCAAAAAGAAAAAATGGAACAAATGCAAAACGAGATGAAAGAACTGAAACGCAAGTACAATGCGGAAGAACGCAAAAAACGCAATCACCGTATCAGCACACGCGGGGCGCATCTTGAAAAATTGCTGCCCGACACCATAGGGCTTTCGGACGAACGTTTCTTTAACTTTCTCGAAAAGACTGTCGCCAACGACTTCGGGAAGAAAATCCTCGCAACGCTGACCGCCGAACAGGAAAGAGAAAACGTCAAAAACGCCGCAATCACAACGGCAGTAGACGGCGGCGTATCTACCGCAAAACCCGAAGCGGCAACGAAAAATAACGGTAAAACCGCCGCAAAGTCCATAAACGCGGAAGAATATACCGAAAATGCCGACGCTGACGAAAGCGGAGGTACGGACGCAAGTTAGGGGCGAAAGCCCCTCCCTTGCTTTTGGCAAGGGCGCACTGATATACCACAACGGGCAAGCCGTAGTGGTATCGTGCGCCCTGCCGGGGGCATTTTCGCCTATCGGCGAAAATTAGGGCGCGTTGCGCCCCTAAAACCCAAAATCATAACCGTTTGCGGCAAGCTATGTTTCGTTTATCGAAAACTGCCTGCCGCTTTTTCATTTCAAAAATAACGAATAAAGGAGGCGGAACTGTTGGATTTCTTCCATTCGCACGTCCAAATCATCAGCCGCGGCAAAGGTAAATCGGCGGTTTCCGCCGCCGCGTACCGTGCCGGGGAAACTATTACGAATAATTACGATGGCATTGTTCACGATTACACCCGCAAACGCGGCGTAATTCATACCGAAATTCTGTTGCCCGACCACGCGCCGCGTGAGTACGCAGACCGCGCCGTATTGTGGAACGCGGTTGAAAAAATCGAGAGAGCGGAAAACGCGCAACTGGCGCGGGAGTTTGACATCTCCCTGCCTGCGGAGTTTACGCATGAACAGAACATCGCGCTCGCCCGTGAATATGCACAACGGACATTTGTGGACGCGGGTATGTGCGCTGACTTCTGTTTCCATGATAAGGGAGATGGCAACCCGCATTTCCACTTGATGCTCACTATGCGCCCGCTCAATGAAAACGGTTCATGGGGCGGTAAACAGAAGAAAGAATACACCCTCGACCGTGACGGCAATAAAATTTACGACCCGATAAAACGTCAATATAAATGCCGCTCTATACCGTCAACCGATTGGAACAAACACGGCAACGCCGATAAATGGCGTGAAATTTGGGAAAACATGGTGAACGCTGAATCTGAGCGGCTTAGGTTTGACTTTCGCATTGACAGAAGAACCTACGCGGAACAAGGGATTGAAAAAATCCCAACCGTCCACATGGGCGCGTCGGCTTCACAAATGGAACAACGCGGCATTCGCACCGAGCGCGGCGACATGAACCGTGAAATCGCAATCACCAACAAGCAAATTCAGCAGCTTCGGGCGCGTATGAACAAGTTGTCCGATTGGCTGAAAGAAGAAGCGGGAAATCCCGCACCGCCGACACTTGCCGATGTTCTTCAAGAAATCCTCTCGCGTCCGGGGCAGTCGTCGCTGACCCATGTAAAAAACGGAGCGGAAATTCTATACTTCATTCAAAGTAATAAGATTGACGGCAACGCGGATTTGAATAAAATGGTTGATGTCATGCAGAGTAATCTCAATTCCGCTTCATCGGAAATCAAAAAAGTGGAACGCCGGATTGATACACTGAAAGAACATCTCCGGCAGAGCGGATATTTCAAAGAGCATCGTTCGCTCAAACGGCAATACGACAGGCTGTATTCCCAATACACTAACGCTAAAAACGAAACGGGCTTCTTCGCGGCGCGTAATACGAAAAAGGCACTTGAAGCCGTCAACGATTTTTATGAAGCGAACCGCACTGGGCTGACGTTGTTTGATGCCGCAGAAAAATATCTGCGCGACCATTTGCAAAAACATTACGACCCGAAAAAACTCCCGCCGATTAGCGATTGGGAAAAGGAACTCGCAAAGAAACTCGCTGAAAAGGACACGCTGTATCAAAAGTATTACAAGCTGAAAGAGGATACCTCAAAAATCGAAAAAATCCAACGGAGCGTCAAGGAAATTTTGCACAGCGGCGAACCGAAACCGGAACGGGTAAAATCAAAGTCGTATGGTATGGAATTGTAACTTTAGATAAAGGCGGGCGTTAAACGCCCGCTTTCGTCCACAATTACGGTTAATTCGTAGTTTCAAAAACTCGAATAATGCAACCGTCAATCGTTGTAATACTACATTCATTTGCACCCCAATGCTGTGGCGTGATTTTTGAAATTTGATGCCAACCGTTTGTTAAAACAAACTGACGGAATTTTTCCAATCCCTGCACATGGATAAATCCAACAACGCCTTTCGATGCTTCTCCTCGGAACAGGTGTATTCCTCTGAACGGTGTCAATCCCGACACTATTAATTCGCCCGGATAATCAAACACACATCCGTACTCTGCTGTTCCGTCACTACTTCTGCCTGCTATATCGCCGTACCAGCCAAGTACATCACGGAACCACGCACAGGTTTTTTCCATATCTGGCGTGAAATAAACTGGCGCGTTTTCTTTGACGTAATAGCCTCTTTCGCTGTACGACTGCATATCGTTTTTCGCGTTCATGCTATCAACCCTTTCTTCGTTAATTATTTGAAAGGTGATTTTTGGATATGGCGTTAGCATCACTCCCTTGCCGCGCGCTGACGAAGGAGAAATACCATATTGACGGCTAAACGCGCGGGAGAAAGCTGCGGGAGAATCATAACCATACCTTGTGCTGATGTCGATGATTTTTTCATCGCTTTCTTGAATATCTCTTGCCGCAAGGTCGAGTTTTCTACTGCGAATATACTCTCCTAATGATGTATGCGCTACAAAAGAAAACAGACGTTGAAATTCCCAAACAGAACAGCCTACGAATTTTGCGGCTGTTTCTAATTTAATTTCTTCAGCCAAGTTTTTTTCAATGTAGTCGAGCGCGTTATTCATCTTTGTTTGCCAATCCATTTCCTCACCTCCCGCATATATCGTATCAGAAGAAAAAGCAGTTTGCTTTGCTTGCTTTGCTTTGCAGTTTTCGGCAAAGTGAAATGATTATCTAATTTGAACCCAATATCGCTGCACGATATTCCCGTTTTCTTCCGTAAATTCATTTTCCAATACGCCACCGTTTTTCAAAACGGTTTTAGCTGAACCTATGTTATCTTTATCACAAGTAGCAAGGGCTTTTTCAATATTCAACTCACGGCATATTTCAAGAGCAAGCGAGAGCATCTTTGCGCCATAACCTTTGCGCCGTTCGGATGGACGGATTCTGTAGCCAATATGACCGCCGCTTTTCAAAAGTGAATCGTTCAAATAATTGCGAATCGCTATTGAGCCGATAATTTTATCATCAACAATAGCGAAGTAAATTGAACCCGTTACCCAATCAGGGCTTGCATCGGTTTTATTCCATGTTATTTTTTCGAGCCAGCTTTCGTAGTTGTCAGCTTTCATAAAACCACTACTGCCGTGAATGTGCGCTTCGCCGTAATCAATATGTTCTTGTTTGTATTCAAGAGCAGCTTGTTTGTGTTCCAATGTTGGAAAAATTAGTTCCATAATTTTTTACCATCCTTCCAAGTTACTAATAAAGCAAAAGTCTATCAAGACCAATACCGCTAATCAAACAACGGTCTTTTTTATTATTTGTCATTTTATGTATCCAATCAACAAAACCGCCATCGCCTATTTCGATTTTATTGCCGTTTTTTTCCATGATAATGTTGTAATTAATACCTTTGTAATAATTATTACATTCGCGTTCTAAGTCGAACGAAAGGTGTGTTTCTGGAAACTCGTTTTGTATCAGTTCTGCCATTCTGTCAAAAAAACCGCCAGTATCTGCGTAACCGTGCCGTTTTTTTAAGATAATGCTTAGGTTTGCATCATACTTATCCCAAAGGAGTTTTTTATAAAACGATAATTGTTGTTGCATCAATGCTCTCTCACATTCATATGAACCATTATCTTTACCTGACGAAACGATGCAGAATATTCCGAAATGAGCAAAATGCCTTCCTGTTTTCTGAAACGTTTGCGCCCGTAAAACCCTCGCTGTCGTGCAATAATGCACCGGCGTTATATTGTCTGCGTTTTTACTCTTTAACTTTTCGGCAATAATTATTGCAAGCATATTTGTGGGGTCTGAGAGTGTTTCGGTTCCGCGTACCGCACTCACGACATTATTTTGGTTTACGCAATCGAAAACAGAACTGCTTGCGAATGGCGCAGCAGGCGATAATAAAATGGGATTAATATTTATTTCTTTTGCTACAGAAAGAAACTCTGTTTCCAAAACATGATAAGAAACAGGGTCTAATTCACTCGGAGCAGAGAAGCGGTTTGCGTGAAATGCTTTTACCATTTCGGCAGGCGTTATTTTATTTGCTCGTGATTGGAATATTTCCAACATCAAGGAATTGAAGTCGGAATTATTCAGGGTTGAAAGTTTCTCAACCAATTCCGCTTCACCGATTTGCTCTAATATCCGTTTTGTTATTTCATTCAACTCACTCCACGCTCCATTCAAAAATATTAGAAAATCGCTGACCGTCCTTGTACAAATCAGTCCATTCCGGCAAACGGACGGTACGGACAAACTTTGCGCCGAGTTTTTCGCATACGCGCCTTGACGCGGCATTTGTAACATTGTTGGTAATAAGCAGTTTTATCATGCCGTGGTTTTTCGCAACAGGCAACAATAACCGACAAGCGCGGACTGCGTAACCGTTACCGCGATGCCGCTCGTCAATGCCATACCCGATTTGACCGCCGTAATATAAACTGCTTTCATTCGGCCCGAATCCTCCGTAGCCAATCCGCAGATTTATTTCACCAATTTTCTCGCTTCCCTTACAAATGGCAAAGTCATACGCAGGAACATATTTCTTTTCGGGTATTGCAGGTCTTTTTGATGTGCAGACAAGATGAATTACGCCGTCCGACAATTCCGGTACGTCGATAAAATCATCAAATACGACCGACAGGGATTTATAATACGCAATTTCTTTCTGTGATTCCCATTCGTTTTTATTTATCGCATAAGCCAAGCGGTCTTTCATTTTTCCGTCGTGATATTGCGCCTCAAACTTCTCGCCTTCTTTTCTGAACCCCGTTTTATCCATAACTTTTTGAGTGGGAGCATTATCGCTGTAACATCCGGTAACAACCCGTATGCAACCATCTTGCGAAAACGCAAATTCCAATACGCTCTTTGCGGCTTCGGTGATGTAGCCTTTGTTTTGAAACTCCGGCATAATGAACCACCCCATAGGGTCGGCGATTTTCCCCAAAGGCGTTGTGGTTGCTATTTCATATCCAACGCCGCCTATCAGCTTATTGTCACCCGCTTCTTTTAGCGTAATGCAATACCGCCGCGCCTTGCCGCTGTTGTTTACCTCAATGGTGTTTGTCAAACTTTCCCGCGATTCTTCGATAGAGTTTGTGGTAATATCATCGAGGAAGTACATATTTTGCTTGTCTGAAAGCAGCTTGTGATATTCAGATAAATCTGCTTCGTTGTATACTCTGAGTATCAAGCGTTCTGTTTCGAGCGGTTTCATTATCGTTTTCTCCCTATCCAAAGCCCGTGTATGCTTGTTCCGAGGATGCTCTCATCTTCGCAAGTAGCGTAATGATAATCCATATATTTTTGAAAATTTTCTTCATTTGCGGCGTTCAATTTGCTCGATATGTTTTCTACTATGCCGTCCACACCGATGTGATGGAGTTTTTCAAGCCCGCAATCAACGGCGATTTTATCCGTTTCGTGAGGATACGCACAGTAAAAATATTTGGTTTCGTCTGTATCGTCTAAAACTTTAATAAGTCCATCCATATTGCTCACGTCGACGTTAATATTGGCAAGAATAGCTCCTACTTTCGTTATGTACGCGAGAACTACAATACCGTCCGATTTACATACACGCACACATTCAGATACAGCTTGCCGTCTTATTTCTTTTTCGCGGACATGATACAATGCGCCCATGCACAAAACAGCATCAAAGCAGTTATCGTTAAACCTCGATAAATCAATCACATTGCAAACAGAAATTTCCTCTAATTTTTGTGCATCAGGCTTGGCTTTAATGATGTTCACGTTATGCACAACAAGGTCGCAAGCAGTTATTTTATGCCCCTTATCCGCAAGGTAAAATGAGTAATTGCCTGTTCCGGCGCAAGCGTCAAGGATTCGACTGTTTGGCTTAAACACGCGGTCAAAATATCGGATAGTGGTCAAGTATTCAACTTTATGTGCGTTATCACGGAATAATCTCCCATCCTCGTCGTAGTTCTTATAATAATTCTCAATGTTGTCAAACATTTTTCATCAATCCTTTCTAAAAATATCAAGCGAATGTGCCGTTAATCCAACCATATCTCCGCGTTCGCAAGTGGCAAAATGGTATCGTAAATACAAATCAAACTCCGTATCGTCCATCAAGTCTATTTCCTCTTTCATGTGAAAAGCGTAACCATCGGTCGCCACATAATGCAAGCGGGTCACAGGAAATGCGGACATCAAATCGTCAATATCTTCCTTGCGTACAATTTCAAACAGCAATGCCGGTTCTGAACTGGCAGCAAATGTTTGAGGGTCAATAAGCCCTTTGTCCATAAACTCTTGGACGTTGAAACTCTTATATTTGAAGCCGCTGACTAAAATACTGGGGTCGGAAATACAATACGCTACAAAGACCATTCCGCCTTGTTTTGTAACTCGGATAGCTTCACTTATGGCTTTTTGCTTATCTTCCTTTGTGAAAAGGTGATACATCGGGCCTAACAATAGAGTTATTTCGTATGTATTATCCGAAAACTTCGATAAATCCAAAGCGTTACCTTGCGTAATGGTGATATTTTCGTTTGACTGCGTATTTTGCCGAAATACTTCAATGTTATGTTCGACTAATTCCACCGCATCAACAGCATAACCTTTTCGGGCAAGCGCGTGGGAATAGCGTCCCGTCCCCGCGCCAATTTCAATTATACGGGAATCGGGTTTCAAATATCGTTCGATATAAAGAATAGAGGTTAAGAACTCTACGGAGCCGTGCCGTGAAGCAAGCCGCCCGTTTTCTCCGCCTTTGTTGTAGTAGTCAATCAAATAATTGTTCGTTTCCATGTGCAGCACCTCCGAAAATAAAAGCGGCTAAGGTTTTCTAAAATCCCTTAGCCGCTTAATGGTCTTTATAATTCGATACCCTAACTCTTATCTTTTATAAAAATCAATAAGGACTAAGCCTGTGTGTCCAATACGGAAACGCAGACTTGGCAACGGTATCAAAATGATTGTTATTTATGAATCTGCTCACAGCACTTGCCCCTTTCATAAGAATTATCTACAAGTTTAGCAGATGTAGAGCAGAAAATCAATCCCCAATTTGTAAATTTTTATAATTATACGAAAAAGCCCTTGACAACGAGCTACGGACTCTGAGTTCACTCTCTCCAAGAGGCAGTATGCTGTTCAAACCGGCAGGAGTCAAGGTAAATCGGACGTTATCGCGTATCATGTTCGCCAGTCGTTCAAGCCGGGTGAAGTCACGCCGGACGAGGCGAACGCGATTGGGCGCGAGCTTGCGCTGCGTTTCACACGGGGCAATCATGCGTTCATCGTCGCTACTCATATTGATACTAAGCATTGCCATAATCATATTATTTTCAATTCGACCGCGCTTGACAGCAGGCATAAATTCCGCGATTTCAAACGCTCAGGAGCAGTTGTCAGAAAAATCTCCGACCAACTATGCGCCGAGCATGGGCTGTCCGTCGTCGAAAATCCTAAGCCGAGCCGCGGCGGTTACGGCACATGGCTCGGCGGCAAACCGCCGTCTTATCAAGGTAAACTGCGTCAGGCTATTGACGCTGTTCTGCCTGACTGCAAGACTTTTGAGCAGTTTTTGGCGGCGATGAAGTCTGCGGGGTACGAGGCGAAACTCGGCAAGCATCTTGCGTTCAGGGGCGCGGGGCAGAAAAAGTTCACGCGGTGCGATACCCTCAAAGGCGATTATACGGACATAGCAATCGTTGAGAGACTCTCCGGCAAGCGGGTTGTTACACAGCCGAAGCCTGTGCAAAAAATAAGCCTGTTGATAGACATACAGCGCAAGCTCCAAGAGGGCAAAAGCGGCGGCTACGCGCAGTGGGCAAAAGTTCATAATCTGAAAGAAATGGCGAAAACACTTATATATTTGCAGGAGCAAAAAATCGACGGCTACGATGTGCTGAAAGAAAAATCGGAGAGCGCGAGCCGTAAATTCAACGATTTATCCGGTAAAATCAAGGCTGCCGACGCGAAGCTCCAAGCCAATGCTACCCTGCAAAAGCACATCGCCACCTACTCGAAAACACGCGCGGTGTATGCGGAGTACAAGCAAAACGGCTACAACAAAAAGTTCAAGGAGGCTCACGAAACTGATATATTACTGCACCAGACAGCGAAGAAAGCGTTCGACGAACTGGGCGTGAAAAAACTGCCGACCGTCGCATCGCTCCGTCAAGAGTATGCACAGATGCTCGCGGAGAAGAAAAAATTATATAAGGATTATCATTCCATCAAGGCTGAGAGCAGAGAGCTTTTGACTGCGAAGCACAATGTTCAGCGGCTATTAAATCTAAAAGACGACCCGCAGGAAGCCAAGAGAACCCAACCGGAGTTATGATGCTCTCGGAGGCAAAAATAGCGGACGAAAGTCCGCGCAGCCGACCCGCTCTGCGGGTCGATCCATCGGGTGTTTGGGGGAATTTCCACCAACAAGCCGCATAGCTGTTCAGCTATGCCCTGCTTGCGTCTATCTTCCTTGCGTTTCCCTTGAATTTTTCTACGGCGTTTTCTCTGTATATATGGTAATTTTATTATATCAAGAAAATATTACAAGCGTTTGAATAATATGGGGAAAAATTTATAATTAAATATTATTAAAACTTTTCGTCTTTTTGATATAATTAAAATATAGCTATTAGCCAGAAAAAGTGTAGCGGTAAAAACTGGTATAACGTGCCTTTCCAACACCGAAATAAAAATATGCTATCCTGAAGCAGTAAAAAT
>Ga0082212_10003810_pt1 | contig 21208 bp, 20 predicted proteins | sample TergutNt197P3_FD_71548 | JGI IMG/M metagenome (GOLD analysis project Ga0082212, IMG submission 71548) | Neocapritermes taracua P3 segment gut microbial communities from Petit-Saut dam, French Guiana - Nt197 P3 | ecosystem: Host-associated > Arthropoda: Insects > Digestive system > Gut ... | reverse complement strand
GTTCAGCGGGAAAAGCATGAGCGGTGCGAGTATAGGCACAAAAGCCGGCAGATCGCCGATAAGAAAGTCCGGCGTATCCAGGAAGAGGGGCGCTACAGTCGCCGAAGTGTAGGTTCCGGTACCCTGTATGCGCACCCGAATGAAAAAGCGATCAACAGCCGGATCATATGGATTGGGAAGCGAAACGGCACTCGCCGTAGTGATAGCAAGCGCATTTCCCGGAGATCCGACTCCATCCACCTGTTGCAGCGTTTTCAAATTGCCGGGGTCGGTTACCTGTATCAACTCCCATTTATAGTTGACGCTTGCCGTCCCGGGCGTGCAGGTCGCCAGCAGACTTCCGCTCTGAGGCGTACCGGTGAGGGTTCCTGCGATGGTAATGCCAGTGCTCGTCGTCAGCACGGAAGTGGTCGCATCCGTGGCGGTTCCGCTGAACGGCGCCGCGGCTTTTGCCTTCACGGTAACCAAGCCGGCGCCTACCGGCACCGTGAAATAAGGCAGCGTGCTTGCCGGCGTCGCATTGGCGTCAACAAACCATTCGCAGGTCAAATAGCTTTGCGGAATCTCAGCGGACACATAGAAACCCAGGCTAAGTACATCGCCAACCAGCGGAGTCTTGTTGTTGATCGTGACGGAAGAGAGAATGCTGTTCCCGACAACGGGCCGGGAGGAAGTCGCCTTCGCGCTGCCCGTATAGGCGCCTGTTCCCGTAACCACAAGGGTGATATATTTGCCTGCGTCTCCGGCTTGTACCGTGTAGGTCGCTCCGCTGGATACCAGCGTGTCGTTCGCATACCATTGGTAACTCACGGTTGCTTCCGGCGGCGTCAGTACGCCGACATTCATCACACAGCCCACCACGGGCACGTCGTAATTAAGCGTTACGTTCGTGACTTCCCTCGGCGCATAATAGTGCAGGAACTCATTCATCATATAGCCCACGCGGCTTCCGATTTGAATATAGTCCCAACCGCCCGCAGGGCCTCTGTCAATCACCATCACCGGCGTACCCACACTATAGACGCCAATAATGCCGTATTGCTTCCCCGGACCTGTACGAAGCCGCACGCCATATCCGTTAGCGCTCCAAACGGTGGCGTTCGGGTAGGGATCTGGCCATGGATCCGGCCACGGCGTCATGCTCCTGAGAAATTGATTCATCATATAGCCCACACGGCTCCCAACCTGGATTAAGGACCAGTAGCTCCCGCGTTCCAGGATGGTTACAGGCGTGCCAACGCTGTACACGGTTAAGACGCGGTAGCCTGTCCCAGGCCCGGAGCGAAGGCGAACTCCATAGCCGTTGCTGCTCCAAACCGTGGCTGTACCGGTTCCCCCGCCGCCGCCCACAGTCACATAGGCCCTGTACATATATCCCGTTCGGTTGTCCGGGGTTCGGACATGGTACCAGTCTGTCAACGTATCCAATATGGTCACAACAGTACCGGTGTAATAGCTGGTAATCGTAGCGGCGCTGAATGACGGCTGCGCGCGCAGCCGAAGCCAACCGCCGCGCACCACGCCGGTTGTAGCCGCCAATGACTGGGTGGGAGCTATGAACCCGGCCAAGAGTATGATCATCAAACAAAGGACGAGCAAACGTTTCATGAAAACAGCCCTCCAAAACCTTTTATCAAAGAATCGAGCTTTCAGCCATAAAACGAATGCGCATGGCAAAATCTTCCCTGGTTTAAAGAATTCTTTATCCCTTTTGCGTAAAGCTGTTTTGGCATCGCCCGCAGGTGACCGTGACCACGCCCGCGCCTCTTGGCAGTTTCAGCCATGCTCTGCATCCCGGGCATTTGAAATAGGTAAACTCCTTCCGGTTGCGAAATCGCGCTTTGGCCTGCTTCCATTGCTTGTTCCGGCGGTTTTTCCAGGCCAGATATCTGCGTTCTTCAGCAGAGCGCTTTGCACGATTGCGGGAAAACATACGGAAAGCGCATGTGATATAGGCTGCCAAGCCCGGCAATAATAAAGCATTCAACCTCAGCAGGGCGCCCAGCAGATATAATACGATGCCAAGCCGCAGAAGCGTTCGATTCAAGGTGTCTGACCCGTAGCGGCCAGCCATGTAAGAGCGGATTGCTTGCTTTATTTTGTGCCAAAACAACATTCACATGCCTCCAATGGAGAACTTCAATTCGGTTCGCTGTCCTTAACAGTAGCATCCGCCGCGTCCCCAGTTGCAGCAGCAGTTACACAGGGCGTTGGCGATAAAAATCGTAAGGCATGGGTTGCTACAAAGCGCGCCCGTAAAGCCCCGCTGAGCGCCTTGACGCCGATAAGCCCTGCCGCTGTATTGCAGTTGCCGCAAAAACACTTGAAATGCCGGCTCGCCGGGATTCATACGGACGGCCGCGCGAGCGTCGTTCAGCGCTGCCATGCGGTTTCCCAGGCCATAATTTGCTTTTGCGCTCCAATAATACCATGCGGCACTGCGGTCAGAAAGGGAGGCCAACATCTCCACAGCCCGGCCAAACTCCCCCGCAGCCACAACCCTCTCAACGGGTTGAAGCAGCGGATCCTTTTCCGTATAGTGCGCATACGTATTCTCCTGTGCGTACTGTCCGCCGTAAGCCCGCTGCGCATTGCGAAAAAACTCCTCAAAGCCGCCAAAACCGCCGAAGCTGCCGTAGCCGCCGAACGGCCCCTGCCCTCCGTAGGCGCGCCCTTCGCCACCCTGGCCGTATCCCCCGCTTCCATCATATCCTTTGTGCTTAATCAGCAGGGTATACGCTTCATTGACTACCCGCATTTTGGCCTCGGCCGCCGGGGAACCCTGGTTCAGATCAGGGTGATATTGTTTTGCGAGCTTCCGGTACGCGGCTTTTATTTCGTCATCCGAAGCCCCGGGGGCAACCCCAAGCACCTGATACGGATCCCTCATGCCCGGTCCTCCTTCAGCGCGGACGCGTCCTGCTTTTGCGTTTTCCGCTTCGTATGATAACGGGTCCATACGCCTGCGTACAGAATGTTTCGCAAGATATCCACATCCTTCGTCAGCGGAAGGGTTTCAAAGACCTGCGCACATTCCGCGGCTAACAGGGTGAGTCCGTCTTCACAAAGAGATTCATATTCCCGCTGCTTGGCGTATTCCTTCAACGGATTGTAGCGTCCGCGCCACATGTCCGACTGCAAATCCTCATAAGCGTCCATGAGGTAAATGAAGCGTCCCATGGCTTCTCCCATGCCTTGGAGGGTATCGGCCCAATAATCTTCCCGATAGCGAAAGATCATCCCAAGCATTTTAGCCGTCCATTCCGCAGGCTCATCCGGCGTTAGCCGGTCATTGCGCTCCAACTCTGCAATATTCTGAAGACAATCCCGTATCCATTCGCACAGGGACGGATGCTTCCGCCGCACTTGCATATAGGCTTTTTGAATCAGTTTTACGCCCGTGATTCCTTGAAGGCTCCTATCGTCCTTCCAGTCATCCATACATTTATGGTAAGCCAAGGCAATATTCATATCCGCACAATAGTCCGCGACCTCATTTTCAAGATACGCCCGTTGCCGAAAGGGATGGGGCGCACAACGGCTTTGCCCTGTCTTCTCCTCAGGCTCGTAGAGAGAACTGAGCAGCAGCCACAAAAAGACCATATCATTGCTGAGAAATAAACGGCAGGCGGAGCCATACCTCGTTCCCAAGGCTCGGCAAAGCCCACAGTAATAAGCTTGGTATTGTTCCTGCCGGTCCCTCTCCAGCCCTTCGCCGGACAGCGCTAAATACCCGAACATCCTACGCTCCTCTCTATCGGCGCCGAATGAGCCCATCCTCCAGCCTACTTTTCAGCCGTCCGGCTTGGCAGCATTGACCAGTGTACATGCTATCCTAGCATATACGCTTTCCGTGGACAACCAGTGTCCAATCCATGAAGAAACCATGAACAGTGCCGGTAATGAAAACCGGGTTGCAGGGGAGCTGAAAACTCCCGTTGCAGTCAATTGACACCGGTCATAGCTCATGGTACACTATGGCGGTCCTTTACGTGGCGCAGTCATGAACCTATGGGAGCGGTACACATGACCTTTAACCAGCGTATGAACCGTGCGATTGCCTACTTTACGGTTGAGGAGCACAGCGCTCCGTTTGAGTTGCTGAGCGGAAAGGGCAAGGTGTTTCTAAGCGCCCCGCATGCCACGGCGCAAACCAGGAACGGGGCTGTCAAATCCGCGGAGCGCTATACCGGCGCGCTCTGTTTCATGCTCCATGAGCAGTTGAATTGTCCGGTCATCTATAAATCCCGACATCTTTTAGACGATGCCAATCACGACCCGGTAAGCGATTACAGGGACGCCGTGTGCGATTATATTCATAAGAATGATATTGCCTGCTTGCTGGATTTGCACCAGCTATCCCCCGCACGGCCCATGGCCCTGTGTATCTGTACCGGAAAGCAGCGCAATCTTTGCGGACGAACCGATATGGTCGGCGTGATTAAACAATGCTTTTTGGACCACGGCATCAGCCGGATCACCGTAGACGATCCCTTCGACGGCGGCAGCCCGCATACAGTCAGCAGCACAGTTGCCGTCCGGCGCGGTATCCCGGCTGTTCAACTGGAGTTGAATACCCGCCTCTTAATGAGCGGGTACGAGGAAACCTGCTTCCAAAGGTGCTGGCCGCACTGGATGCTTTGGTGACCCGGCTGAACCGGATGCCATTTCTCCGTAAAACCTTTTAATATATAGCAAATGAGGGAGAGATAGATGCTCCATGGCTTGTTGGTAATCAATGCTTTCCTGCGCAACGCAAAATTTGATGAAATCTACCAATATCTGCGCTCGGCAGCTGACGAGCTTCATATCGCCTTGCGTGTGTCCACCAATGCGGAATTAAGCGCCGTCGTGGACACGGACGCCTTTGATCCCTCACGGTATGGATTTGTATTGTTCTGGGACAAGGATATCCATCTGGCGCGCCAACTGACACAGCGTAAGCTGCCCGTATTCAACAGCGCCAAGAGCATTCTGACCTGCGACGACAAAAGCTTAACCTATATCACATTAAAAAAGCATGGAATCCCTATGCCTCCTACCATTCTTGCCCCAAAGACCTACCAGGCGGTAGGGTATCCGGATACCCAATTTGTAGATATCGCCGCCAATCAATTGGGGTTCCCGCTGGTACTGAAGGAATGTTTCGGCTCCTTTGGCCAGCAGGTATATTTGTTTCATCAGCTGGAACCTTTGCGCCAAAAGGTATTGGAATTGCAGGGTACCCCGATGATCTTTCAATCCCTTGTACAGGAGAGCTATGGCAAAGACATTCGCATCAGTGTGGTTGGAAACCGCGTGACGGCTTCCATGCTGCGGTGGAGCACAAGTGATGACTTTCGAAGCAACCTGACCCTTGGCGGCGCTATGGAAGCTTATACTCCCACGCCAGCGGAGGCGCAATTGGCCCTTCGAGCCGCAAAAGCCGCCGGCGTCGATTTTGCGGGGGTGGATGTACTCTTTGGAAAATCAGGCCCGCTGCTCTGCGAAATAAACAGCAACGCGCATTTCAAAACCACCTTAACCTGCACGGGCGTCAACATGGCTCTTGAAATACTGCGCCATATCAGAAGCCGGGTGAAGTAGCCATGCATTCCTGGATGCTTTATAATGATTCGGATTTCAGCGTGAATCAGGACTTTGTTTCCCTTGTAGCGGCTGAGGGGCTGAAGCGCGGCATTTTCATTTCACCTGTACTATGTTCCAGCCTTCATCTCGGGCTGCATGACCCTTCCCATATTTCACCGGGCCGGCATTCTCCGCGGCCTGATTGGGTCATTTCCAGACAGCGCAACCATTTCATCAGCCGCTATTATGAGTCCATGGACATACCCGTATTCAACAGCGCCAGCGTATGTGAAATCTGCAATGACAAACGTCGCACCCGCCAATTCCTAAGCGGCTTGCCTATGCTGAAAAGCGAATACTTGTTATCGGGCGGCGTCCTGACGCCGCCCCGCCTTTCAGCCTATCCCCTGGTGATCAAGCCTGCGCAGGGTCACGGCGGAGATCGGGTATCCCTCGTGCACGACGAGGATCAATGGCGCGAGGCCGTGGGCGCTATTTTTCCGCAACCGGTTATCCAGCAGCAACTGGCAGCCGGCGCGGGGCGTGATTTACGGGTGTATGTGGTCTTTGGCGAAATCGTTGCCGGCGTTATGCGAAGAGCCCAGGATGGCTTTCTATGTAATTATAAAAAGGGAGGTCACGCGGCATTGCACAACCTCAGTGCGCCGGAGCGTTCCCTGGCGATGGAAGTAATAGCCCGTTTTCAAGCAAATAATGCCCCGTTGAGCTTTGCCGGCATCGATTTTTTATACCATCACGGCGGCCCTGTCATCAGCGAAGTGGAAGACGTGGTAGGAAGCCGTATGCTCTACCAAGTAAGCGACATAAACATTGCCGGACTCTTCCTGGACGGTATTCAACGGGCTTTGCGTTTATGACGGCCGTTGGTGATGAATCCCGGATTGCCGCCGGCCTCGATTTTATGCTATGGTAGCATAGCAATATCATCAATTGAGGAGGAGGAGCGCTCCATGAAAAAAACGAAGCTGCTGATATGGATGGACCGCAGCGAAGAGGCGCTGAATCGCCTGCGCAAAATCGACGGTCTCGAGGTGGCTGTATTAACCGGGACCCCCTATACGGACTATGAGGCAGCCGACGTTCCGGCGCCGCCCGATCATGTGATGGATACGGAGATTCTCTTTTGCGAACTCCCTTTTGCCAACATGGCCGCCTTTGAAAAGCTGAAGTTGATGCAAATTAGCACAACAGGGTACTCTCAGTTGTTCGGCCTTGATCTTCCGCTCAGAGGGATACGCGCTTGCAACGGCCGCGGAGAGTTCGATACGCCCATAGGCGATTGGTGTCTTGCGATGATGGTCAATTTAAACCGTGACATCCGTGGTATGATACGCAACCAGGAAGCAGGTGTCTGGGAACGTTCCGCCCGCCATCAAACCGAACTGCGCGGCAAGCGGGTGGGCTTCTTTGGCTATGGTTCCATCGCAAGGGAGGCGGCGCGGCTGGCCGCGGCGGTGGGCATGGAGGTAGTGGCCTATGATCGCGAACGAGCGGATTTCACAAAGAGAAATTATTACATCGTGCCGGGAACGGGTGACGTAAAGGCGGAAATACCGGTAGAATTCTATTATCCCGGAGAAGAGTCGGCATTTTGCAAGAGGCTTGACTTTTTCATCGCGGCGATGCCGCTCACCAAAATGACCGAGGGAATAATCGGCGAAGGGATGTTGCGCACGCTGCCCGCGGGCGCGTATCTGCTTAACTTTGCGCGCGGTCCGCTGATTGTCGAGCAAGCGCTGCTAAACGTGCTGCGCGACGGACATTTAGGCGGCGCGGCGCTGGATGTACATTATCATTATCCGATGCCGGCGGACCATCCGCTGTGGCGCTTCCCTAACGTGATCATGACGCCGCACATCTCAGGCTCAAGCCTCAGCCCGAACTTCCTGCCAAGAATCTATGATATCCTTACGCAAAACGTTAGGCGGTATATGATGGGCGAACCGCTCCTAAACGAACTCAGCGCCGATCAATTGAACGGGACGTAGACCGCCCGAATCGCGGCTCCCATCAAAAAACAGCGGCCGGATTCGGATTCGCGCGATCGGCAACCGTCCATCACTCAGACCGCGCCAAATGCCGAACGCATTCTGTCGCAATAATAGCGTACATTATCCCATTTTGCGTCCGGCGCGATGCGATGGTCGGGGCAAGGAATATATCCACCCAACTCGACCAGGGGCTTTAGGCGCTCAACCTCACGGTCGACCGCGGCGAAGTCCTGCGCGAAGACACGCTTATCCATGCCTCCAACGCCACGCAGTGCCTTGCCGTACCGCGCTCGCCACGGCGCAATGGACGCCTCCCAGGTGCCCACTTCGATTGGGAACATCGTATTGACTCCGTTTGTAATCCATGTTGGAATCAGCTCGTCAATCATACCGTCACAGTCCAGGGATACGATGTCAATACCATGGCCGTTGCACAACTTTGTTAATCGCTTATACAGCGGGCCGAACTTTTCGTTGAATGCGCGCGGCGATACGATGGGTCCATTTTTAAAGCAGATGTCCTCCCAAAAATGAGCAAAATCAAAACGGATGGACGACTGTAACATCTCTTCCGCAGTTTTGTAGCAAAGGTCCGCGACAGCGCTCACGATTTCATTAAAAAGCTCCTCGTCGTCAACCTGTAGATAGGTTACCGCCTCAAGGCCCATCCAATTGCGTATCTGCCCGAACAGGCTGCCGAAGTAAAGCCCCAACGGCGTTTTGCGCGTTGGTTCCAGCGCCTCGTAACGGGCAATACCTTCGCTGTTGATCCTTTCCGTATTGAATTGGAGCTTTGGCAGATACAACTCCTCCCAGGAGCGGCGATCCATCAGCGTATATCCGATTTCAGCCGGAATTCCGGTCGCTCCCTCACGCTGCAGGACGATCAGTCCCTCTTCATTTTGTAAATGGCAGGCTCCGCCGCCCAAGTCCTTTACAACCCTTTTGGGAAACTTTGGGTAGAGTGAAATCCACCCGGCCTTATCCGACAGCACCGAATACCAATTGAAGTCGAAACCCAGCTTTTCTGAAAGCGCAGCCTCCGCCTCCGAACCGTCCGTCAAAACTTCTGTGAGTTCTTCAGGCGAGAGCGAAAGATGCCCCTCCCGTATCCACTTTTCAAGCGTGTCCTGCCAATAGCCAAAATGTACGACGGGCATAACATCATAATTTTGATAATGCAGAATTGCATTCACGCGTTGACGGTGATTCACGGCGATTCGCCTCCCAATAGCCTTGTCAGGTCGTATGGAGTTTCCTGATACACATAATAATTAAGCCAGTTCGAGAACAGCAGGTTTGCGTGACCGCGCCAGCGCACTACCGGCGCCTTATCCGGATCATCGTCCGGATAGTAGTGCTTCGGCACGGATACGCCGATTCCCTTCTGAACGTCACGCCGGTACTCGGCATCCAGGGTCATGGCATCGTACTCGCTATGGCCGGTGGCAAACACGCGCCGGCCGTCCGTGCTTTGTGCCAGGCCAACGCCGGACTCCCCGGACACCGCCAGCAACTCCAACAGCGGGCAAGCCGCCACATCTTTTTCCCGAATTTCGGTGTGTCTGCTGACAGGAATGGAAAACACATCGTCAAAGCCGCGCATCAGCCTGCTCAGCGGATTGCAAACGCGATGTTCAAACACGCCGAACATCTTGTGAGGCAGGGGATGTTTTCCAATCCCATAGTAATGGTACATCGCAGCCTGCGCCGCCCAGCAAATAAACAACGTGCTGAACACATGCCTATCCGCCCATTCCAGCACCCGGAGCAGCTCCTCCCAATAGCGGACCTGAACGAACTCGATTTGCTCCACCGGCGCTCCGGTTATTACCAGCCCATCAAAGCGCTCGGCCGCCACCTCGCTAAAGGTGCAGTAAAAAGCGGCCAAATGTTCATGGGCGGTATTCGTGCCCTCATAAGTAGCGGTGCGCAGCAGCGTGGCCTCCACCTGCAGCGGCGTGTTGCCGATCAACCGCAGCAACTGCGTTTCGGTACGCTCTTTCGTGGGCATCAGGTTGAGGATCGCAATACGCAACGGCCTGATATCTTGATGCATCGACCGCTCCTGCCGCATCACAAAGATGTTTTCATCGGCAAGCGTTCTTGCCGCGGGCAGCGTATCCGGAATTTTTACGGGCACAACGGTTCCCTCCTGCGAATGAACTAAACGGGGACGTCACGGAATCCCTGTTTATGTCCCTGCTATTGCTTTTAGCAGCGCCTGACGCAGATCCTCAATCAGATCGTCAATGTCCTCCAAGCCAACGGAAAGCCGGATGGCTTCAGGCTCGACACCCGCCAGGCGCAGGCCCTCCTCGTCAAGTTGAGAATGAGTGGTGCTGGCCGGATGAATGACCAGGGACTTGGTATCCGATACATTCGCCAGCAGAGAAAAGATTTCCAGCGCATCGATGAATCTCTTACCCGCCGCGACGCCGCCGCGGATGCCAAAGGCAAGGATACCGCCCACACCCTTGGGAAAATAACGCTGCGCACGCGCGTAGTACGGATCGTCCGGCAAGCCTGGGTAGCTAACCCACTGTACCTCAGGCCGATTTTGAAGCCACCGGGCGATACGCAGGGCGCTGACGCTATGCCGTTCCATGCGCAGGCTCAGCGTCTCCAGACCCTGTAAAAAGAGGAAAGCGTTAAACGGGCTGAGCGCCGCGCCGGTATCGCGCAGTTGCATTACACGCAGTTTGGTGATGTAGGCAGCGGCTCCCATATCGGCGTACACCAGCCCGTGATAGCCCGGGTCCGGTTCAATAAAATCCGGATAGCGCGGATTATGCCAATCGAAGACGCCCAGGTCAATCACAGCGCCTCCAATGCTTGTGCCATGCCCTCCGATGTACTTGGTTAACGAATGCACAACCACATCCACGCCGTACTCTTTCAGGCGTACAAGATACGGGGTGCCGAAGGTATTGTCCGCAACCACGCACACGCCGTGCCTATGCGCAACGCCGGCAATGGCTTCTATATCCGGGATGTTCATGTTGGGGTTGCCGATGGTCTCCAGGTAGACCGCACGTGTTTTGTCGGTGATGGCGGCTTCCAGTCCGGCCAAGTCCTCGGGCCCCACCAGGCGTACCGTGATGCCGTGACGCTTCATGCGGTCCATAAGAAGCGTGTATGTGCCGCCATACAGCGTAGACAACGCCAGGATCTCGTCCCCGGTCTGCGCTACATTGAACAGCGCATACGCGATGGCTGACATACCCGACGCCACCGCCACCGCGCCCACGCCGTCCTCGAGTGCCGCCAGCCGCTTTTCCAGCACATCGGTGGTGGGGTTCATGATGCGTGTGTAAATGTTACCGCTTTCCTCCAGCGAGAACAGCCGCACCGCATGGTCCGTATCATGGAACAAATAAGCCGCGGTTTGATAGATCGGCACCGCACACGAACCGGTGGCCGGATCCGCGTTCTGTCCCGCATGGGTTTGCAGCGTATCAAAGCGGTAGGTCTTTCCTTCGGTATGTTTCATGCGCACGCCTCCATTTTTGGGGATTGGTAAGGATACCATAGGCCCTCCGACTTGTCAACCTGAATGTGGGAGATTTCGTGGGGAGATTTCCCGGCAAATGTGGGAGATTGCACCGGCAGGCAGGATCATCATCAATGCCGTAAAGGGTGTGAGCGGAAAGGATTTGCGTTTTCACCAAGCCGCAGAAGCGAGGCGCAGCGCTACGCTACGTGAAGAAGTTGACGTGAAGCAAGGAAAACAGAACCGGAAGTCGAATAGCAATCATAGGAGGGAGGCGTAGCCTTGAAGCCGATTCATTTGCCCTATGGCAGGGACGAGATGGAACTGCGGTTGCCAGAGGGTCTGCAATGCCAAATCCTGGAGCCAAAAGCATACGACCCGGGCGCTTCCGCGGATGAAATCCTGAAAAACGCCATGGAAAATCCCATCGGGTCTCCTGGTTTGCGTGCCATATCACGGTCAGCAAAAAGAACGCTGCTGATCACCAACGACCATACGCGCCCCATGCCGAGTACGCTTACAATTCCGGCGATCATGAGAAATCTGGGAACAGGGAAAGAGGATGGCCGCCCCACGATCTTGATTGCGACGGGCCTTCACCGCCCCATGACGCAGCAGGAAATGCACGAGCAATTCGGGATGGAGATTTGCGGCGCGTACACGTTGGTCAACCATATCGCGAAGGATAAAGCGAACCTTGTAAGCTTCGGAAAAATGTCCACCGGAAACGAGTTGTTTCTGAACAGACTGGTTTTGGAAAGTGATTTGGTTATCGCGGAGGGGTTTATCGAATCGCATTTTTTCGCGGGATTCAGCGGAGGCAGGAAGAGTATTTTGCCGGGGGTCGCCGGCGCGTCCACCATCCTTGCCAACCACAAGCCAGAGAACATTGCCTGTTACAGCGCGCAGCAGGCCTGCCTCGCCGGCAATCCCATTCATGATGAGTGTGTGGAGGCAGCCCGCATGTCCGGCCTCCAATTCATACTCAACGTCGCTCTCGATAAAAACAAGCGGATCATCGGCGCGTTCGCAGGCGATCCCATAGAGGCGCACCTGGCGGGATGCCGCTTTGTGGAAGAAACGATGTCGGTAAAAGCAGAGAAAGCAGATATCGTGGTCACCTCCAACAACGGTTATCCATTAGACCGAAATCTATACCAGGTCGTCAAGGGGATTGATACTGCATCCAGAGTCGCCAAGGCGGGCGGCGTCATCGTCATGGCGGCACGCTGCGAGGACCATGTGGGCCATGACGCTTTCAGGGACCTGATTCTATCCTGCGGCACGGTCAGGGAGCTTTGTGAAAAAACGTCCGTATCACCGAGCGAGGTTGATAAGTGGCAGGTTCAGGTGCCCGCAAGGGGGCTCGCCCGCCACAAAGTGATTCTGGTCAGCGAGGGGATTGAACGGGATTTGGCCGAACGAATGTTTTTTACCCACGCCAAAACGATTGGCGAAGCGATGGACATCGCATTTTTGATGGCGGGAAACGGCGCATCCATAAGCGTCATGCCGGAAGGGCCGGTAATCATCCCCAGGATGGCATACCCCGAGGAACCATGATAATAGGGAGGCGGCATGATGAACAAGGCGGAACGGGTGATCACGGCGCTACGCGGCGGCATTCCCGATAAAGTGCCCTTTATGTATGGGAGTATGATGAAGGGCATCCAGGAGAGGATCATCGGCCGCTCGATTGATGATCCGGTTGCCGACGGGTTGAATGTTACGGGATGGTTGGGGGCGCCCGGGGAGAAGGCGGAAGCGCTCCCCTTGCTCACCGCGGTTCCGGAAGTGGCGAAGAAACTGAATATGGACGCCGTTGAGATTCAGGTGTTGCCTCCAATATTTACAGAATATGTGACAGATCACGGCACCGCAAGCCTCACCCGCGGGTTGATCAACTGTGCGGAAGCGTTGTCCGCCGCCGAAATGCCTGATCCTGACGATGAGAAGCTGATGCGCGTCATCGAAGGCATGATCCGCGAGTATAAAGGCGATTTTGCATTGGGCGCTCGGGTACGCCTGGGCGCGTCATCGTCCCTCCTCAGCATGGGGATCGAAAACCTGTCCATGTTTTATGCGGATGAGGACGACACCCTGTTAAAGACCGTTGAAATGTATACGGACTGGAGCCGCCGGATAAACAGGAATCTCAGCGAGCTGGATTTTGACTTCTTCTGGTGCTTTGACGATATCGCGTTTACTACAAGCATGCTGATCTCTCCCGCAATGTTCCGGGAAATCTTCAAGGAGCCCATAAGAAAAGCCGCGAACGCCATTCGCAGACCATGGATCTTCCACAGCGACGGAAATTATGAACTCATCATGGACGATATCATCGAGCTTGGCGCATCAGGAATACACCCCATTGAGAAGTCTGCCATGGACACGCGCAAGCTAAAAGAAAACTATGGCGGCAAGTTATGCCTGGTAGGCAACGTGGATATCAACTATACCCTTTCATCCGGGTCCGAGCGGGAGGTTGAGGAAGAGGTCCGGCAATGCATAGATCTTCTTGGACCCGGAGGCGGATATATCATTTCGGATTCCAACAGCATACCCGACACCTGCAAAGCGCAAAACATCCTTGCCATGGCAAGGGCTGTCGAAAAATACCGGCATATCTACCTCTGACTTGCGGCTTTCGTTTTCTTTGGAAAGGATGATTCCCTTGCGTACAGTCGCCATCGTGGGCGCGGGCATGATGGGTTCGGCCATGAGCATACCGCTTGCGGACAACGGCCATGCCGTTCATGTTGTCGGCACGCCTTTGGATAATGCAATCATCGATTACGCAATCGCGCGTCACGTACACCTGACCATGAGGCGCGCATTACCGGACAATATTCGGTATTACTATGCCGAGGCGCTTGATGAAGCGATTTCCGGTGCAGACGCCGTTATTGGCGGCATCAGCAGTTTCGGTGTGAATTGGTTTGCCGAGCGCGCGCTACCGCAAATCCCCGTGAATGTACCTGTTCTTTCCGTTACCAAGGGCCTTGAGGACATGCCTGACGGTTCCATGCGAACCTTTCCGCAAGCGCTTGCGCATAAGTGTCCGATGGGTCATTCGCTGAACGCCGTCGGAGGCCCCTGCACCAGCTATGAGCTCGCGGACCGCCGTCACAGCGCCGTTGTATTCTGCGGAGATGATCGGACGGTTCTGCGCCGACTCAAAACCCTGCTGGAAACGCAGTATTACCATATCAGCCTCTCCACGGACGTGACGGGCGTCGAGTGCGCGGCGGCGCTCAAAAATGCCTATGCGCTCGCCGTATCGCTTGCGATCGGACTGTCAGAAAAAGAATCCGGCGAGGGCATGGCCCTCGCCTATAATCCGCAAGCCGCGCTGTTTGGGCAGAGCGTGCGGGAAATGGGTAAACTGCTTTCCCTATTTGGCGGCGGGCCTGAAAACATCGCCTATGGCGCGGGTGATTTGTTCGTTACCGTTTTCGGCGGCCGGACGCGCAAGCTCGGCGCGCTGCTGGGAGAAGGGTTGTCCTTTGCGGAAGCCAAAGCGCAGTTACGCGGCGTAACCCTGGAGAGCGTCGCCATTACAATGCGCACGGTCCGCGCCGTAGAAGCCCTGTCCGAACGCGGCATGGCGGACAAGCGCGACTATCCGCTGCTCTTCCATATCGGGCGGCTGCTTGCCAATGAAACGGGCATACCCATCCCATGGTCCTCTTTTGAAACCGTGTAGCATTCACCGATTCGTCCCCCGCAGGCTCAGACCGGAGGATTGCTGATGAAATGTTTAGCATCCGGCGGCATCATCGCCAACTACCTATGCCCCGCCTCCTGCGGCCACTGCCTGTACGGCTGCTCACCCGCCGCGGAGCCCGGTTACATAGATGAAGCGACCGCCGAAAATCTTTGCGGGCATCTTCGCCGGCTGGGCTGCAGCGGCCTTCACATTGGCGGCGGCGAGCCTTTTCTTGATGTAAACCGGCTGAGGAAACTGATTCAAATCATCACCAAAAGCGGCTTGCCAGTTGACTATATTGAAACGAACGCCGCGTGGATCAGCGGCGACGATGAGCGGAACCGGCGGATCACAGCCGATGTGATCCATGCCGGCGGGAACTGTATCATGGTTTCCGCCGATCCGTTCCACGTTGAGTTTATTCCGTTTTGGAAACCAAAGGCGCTGATTCGGATCTTGCGGGAAATGGGAATTCCCCATTTTGTATGGCAGGAAAGGTACCTGCCAATGCTCCACAGGCTCGATCCCCATCAAGTATATGACGGCATAGCGCTACGCGGCCTGTTCGGCTATGATGTGATTAGCAGATGTGCGCGGGAGTACGGCATGAACTTTAACGGACGGGCTCTCAACCTGCTCAGAAAGCTTGGAAGCAGAAAGGACGCCCGCGAATTCACCGGACCATGTGCGGAATTGTGCAGCACAAGTCATTTTCATGTCGATTTCCTAGGCCGTTATATTCCGCCCGGCTGTACGGGTATAGGCATTTTGATGGAGGATGTAGGCAAGGAGCTTGACCCGGCGCGCTACCCAACGATATCGAGGCTCCTTTCAGGCGGCGTCAGCTGCCTGCTGGAATACGCAAGGAAGCTGGGTTACAAGGCAGCCCCCGACGGGTATGCATCGAAATGTGAGCTTTGCTTCAGCATCCGAAAATACCTGGCCGCTTCCGCCGGGCAGGGACACCTTGATCTGACGCCGGAATATTTTTACCATCAGAACTTTTAACGCTTGGACAAGATCTATCGGAAAGAGTTGGTATCAGTTAAGGATGGCAATGCTATCCTTTTAGGGAATCGCACTGATTTTAATATCCCCTTCAAGTATATTGACTATCACAATAATATGCTGTACAATATAATTATTCCATGAAGGAAGTGAACGGGTTGAGAGAAAACATCGCGTCAGACCTCTTGCGAGGACACACGGACACCGTAGTACTGAGCATCCTTGCCGAAGGCGACAGCTATGGCTATGAAATCCGTAAAATGATCATAAGCAGGGCAGGCGGCAGCTTTGAACTGAAAGAAGCCACCCTTTACTCCAGCTACAAACGGTTGGAAAACGGCGGATACATAACCTCCTATTGGGGTGATGAAACCCAGGGAGGCCGCCGCCGCTATTACCGTATCACAGGCGCCGGGCTGGAATTGTACCGGCAAAGCAAAAGCGATTGGCATAAAACCCAGGAACTGCTCAGCAAATTTTTGGAGGGCTGAATGCATGAAAGAGAAAGTCTATGTGGACCGGTTATTTGCGGATTACGACGCCACCCCGAATCTTTGCGATTTCAAGGAGGAAATCACTGTCAATCTATGTGAACGCGTCAAAGAATTCATCAGCCAAGGCATGACGGAGGATGAGGCTTTTGAAAAAGCCGCCGCTGAACTTGGCGATATCACCGTCATCGCCGATGACGCCGCAAGGCAAAAACGCACGGAAACCATCGGACAGATGTACATGAAAGCAAAAGCGCCTTTCACAAAAAGAACCGCTGCAGGCCTTGCTGCAGCCACCGGCTTTCTGCTCCTTGCCGCGGGCGCCGCTTTGCTTGCCGTCTTCGGCGGCGCCGAAAACACGCTATATTACTTCGCCGCCTTATTATTAGCCTTAGCCTGCGGGCTTTATACCTATTTTGGGTTAACGCAGGAAACCGCCGCGCATTATCCCATGAAAAACGGACGAGCCCTGGCATACGGCGTGGTGTGTTCGGCTGGGTTCTTGGGCGCGGGGCTTGCGGTTGCACTCTTTTTATTTGGCGGATGGACGCTGCCCGCAGCGCTCGTCGTAAAAGCCGCCCTGCTTCTTCCCGCGATCTGCTGCCTGATTTATTTACTTATCACCGAAGCGAAACGCCACAAGCCCTGGCTGAAGGCCATCATTGCCCGCGATGCCGAAGCCGCCATGACGTTTCACTCCGGTATGGCGGATCCCGTAAAAGCCGCGAGGTTTGGAATCATGAGCGGAGCGTTATGGTTGTTTGCAATTTCCCTGTTCGTTACACTCGGTGTTTTCATTGGATGGAACGTGTCCTGGCCGCCCCTCCTTTTTGCGCTTCCTGTGCAAACGCTTATGGTGAACGGTATTCTCAGAAAAAAATGACTTGATCAATCACAAGCAGAGATAGACGTCCATGTCCTAAAATAACATAACGGAATTTTCAGCGTGCCGAAAACATAACCTTGTGTTATTGGTGTGTTTCTGGCATAATAGTTATTAACGAAGAGGCCGGCGCCGTGCAAGAACAAATGTGGGGGCAGTGATAAAATATGATGAGGCGGCTAATCTATCATACAGTGACAGCGCTGCTCCTACTCTCTTATGCAGGTTTCTGTTATGCGGGGGGACCTGTTTTTACGCCTGGTCCTATGAAAACATACAAGGAAATCTCCGGCATTACCGAGGAAGAAATAACCGCTATAGAAGCGCTGAAATCGAGCAGGGAAAAATTTACCTTTGGTGCGCTATTAGCGACGGAAGCGTTTGAGTTGCCGGACGGCACCCTCGCCGGTTTCGCAAAAAAGTTTTGCAGCCTGCTGTCCGAACTTTTTGAAATAGATTTCGTACTTGAACTATCTGAATGGGATATTCTGCTGAACGCTCTGGAATCGGGAACAATTGACTTCACGGGGGAACTGACCGCCACCGACGAGCGGATGATGATCTACAGCTTCACCCCGCCCATCGCGGAGCGGATGCTGCGGTTATTTACGCGCGCAGATTCCAGGATACAGACGGAAGCGGACATAACCGGCTTGAAAATTGGCTTCTTAGCAGGTTCCATAACAGCGGATGAGATCTTGGCGACCTATCGCCTGCCATTTACCTATGTGAGCGTGGATCATTATGAAGCAGCCGCGGAGATGATCGCAAACGGCGAGATTGACGCCTTTGTCGGCGAGTCCTCCGCCAACCTTGCCTTCAGCGGATTTAACCATATCCGCTCCCAAATCTTTTTCCCCATGATCCACTCGCCAGTTTCAATGGCGGCCGCCAAGCCGGAACTTGCCCCCATTATTTCCGCGGTCAGCAAATATATAGCGGCCGGGGGGGCTGATCATCTGTACAAGCTTTATAAAGACGGAGAGTTTGAATATTCCAAATATCAGTTGAGCAGGTCGCTCACAAACGAGGAAAAGGCGTATCTGGATCATTGGACGAAGGATGGGAAGACGATTAAAGTCGCGTATGAATACGACAACTATCCGGTCAACTTCTACAATGAAGAAGACGGCGCATTCGAAGGGATTGCCTTGGATGTTTTACGCGAAATCGGCAAACTCACCGGAATGCGGTTTGAGCCCGCGGTCCCAAAAGGCGCCACATGGGCGGATATCTATGGAAAGTTGAATGCAGGCGAAATCCATATGGTTGCGCAGCTTCTGTTTTCTGAGCAGCGGAGGGACCATTTCCTATGGAGCGCGGTACCCTATGCGCAGTCTTACTATGCCCTCATGTCGAAATCGGACTATCCCTGTCAGGAAACCTATCAAGTCGCGCAAGCAACCGTTGGCGTAATGAAAGAATCCGGAAAAAGAGATTTATTCTTTGAGTTGTTTCCAAACCATCAAAAGATCAAGGAATATGAGACGCAATATGACTGTCTGGACGCGCTGGAAAATGGCGAGATCGACTTGCTGATGGCATCGGAATATATGCTGCTCACCCAGATCAACTACCGCGAAAAATCGGGTTTTAAAATCAACATCAACCTGAGCGCGCCGCTACAATCCGCTTTCGGCTTCCACAAGGACGACGCCGTTTTATGTTCCATTATAGACAAGGCGCAGCAATACGTGAACACAAGCGCCATTGAGATGAACTGGCTGGGCAAACACTCTGATTACTCGAGAAGGCTTGCGGAGGAACGCACGCGGCTGCTTCTGCTGTTTCTGTGCATCATGTTTTTGGTGTTGGCAGTGATCGTGTTTGTGCTCACTAAAAATACGAAACTCAGCAAGAAGCTAAAGGAACTGGCGAATTATGACGCCCTGACAGGTGTTTACAACAGGCGATTCTTTATGGAACTCGCCTCATTTCAGATCGCGCGATCAATCAGAGCCGGTATAGACTGTTTTATAATCATATTCGACTTGGATCATTTTAAAAAGGTTAACGATACCTATGGACATCCTGCGGGCGATAAGGTGCTTACTGAAGTTGCCCAAAGGGTTAAAAACAGCATCCGCCCTTATGATATTCTCGGCCGCTACGGCGGAGAAGAGTTTGTCATGCTGATGACGGATATTAAAGAAATCAACAGAGAAAACGCGGCAAACGCCGTGGAACGAATCCGGCAGGGCATATGCAAAGCGCCCATTCAATTTGGAGGTAGCAGCATACCGGTATCCGCGAGCTTCGGAATCGCTTACGCGGCTCCGCTGAACGATCTTGACGCCGCGATCCAATATGCGGACGACGCTCTTTACCAAGCAAAAGCAATGGGGCGAAACCGGACTGTATTTTATGAACAAAAATATGCAGGCAGGAAGGAAATCACACCTGTTCTTGACGAAAAGGAGTCTTGATATGCAGAAAACAATTTTCGTTGTGGATGATAACGACACAAACTTGGCTTCGGCAAATGAGGCGCTGAAAGATCAATACCGGGTGATGACCCTGCCGTCGGCGGGAAGAATGTTTGCGCTTATTGAAAAGGTAAAACCGGACCTTATTTTACTTGACATTGAAATGCCGGAGATGGACGGTTTTGAAGCGTTGCGGCGGCTGAAAGAAAGCACCGCGCAGGCTGATATTCCGGTTATCTTCCTTACAAGCATGACAGATGCTTCCGTAGAGGCCCGCGGTTTTCAGTTGGGCGTGATCGATTTTATTCCAAAACCGTTTTCCGCGCCCGTATTGACGAACCGAATTAAAACACATTTAAACATTGACGAGCTGATTCATGAGCGCACGGCGCAGCTTCAGCAAAAGACGGCGCAGCTTGAACACCTCCAAAACGCGATCATTTTCGGATTCGCGGACCTGGTAGAGAGCCGCGATGAAGGAACGGGCGGCCATATCGAGCGCACGGCGATATTCATCAAAATATTGGCGGATGAAATGATTACGCGCGGCGTTTATGCCGATGAACTCGGTAAATTGGATATGGAATCCTTTGTGTCGTCGGCACGCTTGCATGACGTTGGCAAAATTGCCATATCGGACGTCATCCTGAACAAACCGGGCAAGTTAACCGACCAGGAATATGAAATTATGAAAACGCATACTCCGGCAGGCGAACACGCAATCGATCAAATCGCATCCCGGACGGATGACGTGGAGTTTTTACGCAACGCAAAACTATTTGCCGGTTTTCACCATGAGCGCTGGGATGGAAAAGGTTATCCGCACAAACTGAAAGGTACGGACATACCGCTTCACGGGAGGGTCATGGCCCTTGTCGACGTATACGACGCTCTTGTATCGGAGCGCCCTTACAAGAGGCCGTTTACGCATGAGGAGGCGGTCCAGATCATCATGGAAGGCGCCGGCAGCCAGTTCGATCCATCCATCGCCGAGGTGTTTTACGAATCGAGAAACCAGTTCGAGGCAGTGCCGAAAGAACCCTCGGATATATAGCACTCGCGCAGGGCCGTACTGATCATGAACTGCCGTGGGTTGGCGGGAGGAAACTGAGTCATGAAGGAAATCATCAAATCAAATCAGGACTTGTGCACCGGCTGCAACAGGTGCGTCAGAGAATGCCCGATGGAGACGGCCAACATCACTTTTCTGGATGAAGCCAACAAAATCAAAGTAAAGATCGACCGCGACAAATGCATTGCCTGCGGACGGTGTATTACCGTATGCAAGCACGGCGCAAGGTATTATGAAGATGATACGGAACGGTTTTTTGCCGACTTGCAGGCCGGAACACCTATGTCGCTGATCGCCGCGCCCGCGATCCCTTCCGCCGTTTTGTATTTGTCCGCGTCTTCCGCGCGCGCCACGATGACCGGGCGGTTTTTCATATAGTGCGCAGACAGCGCGATCTCTGCCTCGAGTTCGGGCAGCGCCGTCATGCCGTTCCAGATCGTGTCTATGTTCCCCGCTTTCAGCTCCGTCACTTTCGCGCCCCACTCGATTGCGAGAAACTCGGCTTTCACGCCCAGTATTTTGCATACTTCTTCCGCGAATTCCGTT
>Ga0082212_10003809_pt1 | contig 21211 bp, 19 predicted proteins | sample TergutNt197P3_FD_71548 | JGI IMG/M metagenome (GOLD analysis project Ga0082212, IMG submission 71548) | Neocapritermes taracua P3 segment gut microbial communities from Petit-Saut dam, French Guiana - Nt197 P3 | ecosystem: Host-associated > Arthropoda: Insects > Digestive system > Gut ... | reverse complement strand
CTTTTCGAATAGGGCTTGTCAGTTTTCAAACAATCCTATACACTAAAAGGCGACTCCTTGTAAAGACCAATTTCGAAAAATTCTTGGAAAGGGCAGATACTGATATAATCATTCATTATTATCCGTTCCTTTTACCTTTCGTTGTTATTCCATTGCGGCGGGCAATGCCTTCGATTACAATATCGGGATAAGGAAGAGTCGGCAACCATTGACTCCAAACATGGTTCCCCTTCGATATAATCAAAAAACAATGAAAGCACTCGTCAAAAAACACAGAGAACGCGGGCTTTGGCTCGAAGACATTCCGAAGCCGTCCATTGGGGCAACAGATGTCCTCATCAAAATCAAAAAGACGGCAATCTGCGGAACCGATCTGCACATTTACCACTGGGACGAATGGTCGCAGGCAACGATTCCAGTGCCGATGCAAGTCGGACACGAGTTCGTCGGCGAACTCGTCGAAGTCGGCAACGCCGTCAGTGAAGGACTTAAAGTCGGTCAACGGGTTTCCGGCGAAGGACACGTCGTTTGCGGACATTGCCGAAACTGTCGGGCTGGCACCCGGCATCTCTGTATCAACACGAAGGGAATCGGCGTGAATCTGCCCGGCTGTTTCGCAGAATACCTCGTCATGCCGAGTGTGAACGTTTTTCCGATTCCGCAGGGTATTACCGACGACGAAGCCGCTATTTTGGATCCGCTCGGCAATGCTGTGCATACGGCACTATCGTTCAACCTCATCGGCGAAGATGTGTTGATCACGGGCGCAGGTCCTATCGGGATTCTTGCCGCCGCAATCTGCAAGCACGTCGGAGCGCGAAACATTGTCATCACAGACCCCAAAGATTATCGACTCGAATTGGCACGAAGCCTCGGTGCGATGCATGCAATCAATGTTACCAAACAAAGCCTCAAAGAGGTGATGCAGGGAGTCGGCATGATCGAAGGATTCGACGTGGGATTGGAAATGTCGGGCAATGCAACCGCTTTCAACGATATGATTAACTGTTGCAAAGCAGGGGCGAAAATTGCACTTTTGGGTATTTTGCCGAACGATGCGATGATTGACTGGCACAAAGTCATTTTCAAAGGACTTTTCATCAAAGGGATTTACGGTCGGGAGATGTTTGAGACGTGGTACAAGATGTGTGCGATGATTCAGAGCGGTCTGAATGTCAAACCGATCATCACGCACCATTTTCCGTACACTGATTTTGTGGAAGCGTTCGAACTTATGAGTACGGGGCAGACAGGCAAGGTGATTCTGGATTGGGAAGAGTAATCTGACCGCAGACGGTTTACTACCCTCCGTCATCATTCTCAACCTTTTGGATCATTTTGAGAAACTGTTCCATATTCGGACAACGTTTTGACGCTTCCGGTTCGATGCAACTATGAATCGCCTTCGCAACCGTCTTGTTAATGTTTGGTCGGTACTTGCTAATCGGTGCTGGCGGTTCACTATGCGACATCGCCGCAATACCGGTGTCGCCGCGAGGCCAAGGAAGTTCCCGTGTGAATAATTCATACATCGTTACGCCGAACGAAAACACGTCCAAGCGAATATCCGTCGGTTTACGGCGAACCAACTCCGGTGCCATATAATTTGCCGTTCCTGTCCGATTACCGGGATCGGTAAACGGGGGCTTATTCGGAAGCGTTAAACCGAAGTCGGTCAACTTCAAAACCGATGCGTCGCCGACGAACAACAAATTGCGAGGGCAAATATCCCGATGGATGAATCCTTTTTTATGGACTTCCGATAGGGCTTCGGCAACCTGACGCAAGTAATAGACACGCGAACCTGCCATCAGATCTTCGGGAACAAGCAGAATGTTATTCAAGCCGGTTCCTTCGAGATATTCCATAATCAGATACTGTTCACCGTCAGTCGTCAGTCCCTGATCCAACGTGCGAACGATGTACGGATGATCGAACAATACCGAAATCTCCCCTTCGGTCGGTTTTTTAACTCCTTGCCATCGGGCATTGACTTTTTGCAGGATTGCCGCATCAATAATTTTGACCGCAACGAGTTCGCCGGTTTCTCGATCCCGTGCCTTATAGACTTGCGACATCGTGCCGGAAATTGCTTCTTGCAGAAGTTCATATTTCCGCCGATAATTCAACTTCGGCTTACCGAATAAGGATTTTAGAAAGGACATAAGACTACAATATACCGAAAATGAAAAAAAAGTCGCCCCACCCGGTGGATTGCGTCCTCACGCCTATTTTGAAGTTGGACACGGCAACTGATTCAATGTTTACGTCAATTTCCAAATTTGTAATGTTTTCGCACGGTTTCTTGCACGTTCCATGTGCAATCCATTCCTTGCGGAAAGACAACAAAATCGCCTTTGCCGAACGTGACCGGTTCGCCGCCGTTGGGTGTTACCGTTACTTTACCGGCGAGGATTAGGCAAGTTTCCTTTTCGTCGTAATGCCACGGGAACGTCGAGGGCTCCTTTTCCCAAATCGACCACGAGCGGCAACCGAGTTTGTCAATCATCTCAACGGACGGATTCGTCGTTACCTCTATTTGCATGTTAATGTCTCCTTATTGAGTATGCAAGTATTGTATCCGATTCCGCTATTTTTCACAAGACTTCGGATACCAATTTCCGTGCGTTTTGATATACTGGGACTCTATGTCTATGCGAATCGCCCATGTAACCGCTTCTCCCAATTTCGGCGGAGTCGAACGCCTCATTCTCGAAATCTGCCGCTCACTCCAACGCACCAAAGATGTCGAACAGATCATTGCTTCCTTTCCCGAAGGCGGAAATGCAGAACCCTTCCTCCAAGAAGTGGCGAAAACCGAGTTCACCGCTTACGGCTTTCAAAACGACATGCCGCATCTTCTCGCCGCAACACGGGAGTTGATCCGCTTGCTCAAACAGCACGAAATCCAAATCCTCTGCGCCCACGGCCATAAAGCCCGAATGCTCGGTTGGTTTGCCGCCAAATGGCTTCGCATTCCCATCGTCGGTATTTCGCACGGTTGGACGGGAGAAGACAAAAAAGTCCAACTCTATGACCGCATCGACAAATGGATGCACCGGCGGATGAATCACATCGTTTGCGTTTCGCAAGGACAAGCGGACAAGGTGATTCGCTTCGGTACACCCGCCAGACGGATTTCCGTGATTTACAATGCCGTGCGGATGGATCGGTTTGATGTACCGTCGGACATTTCGTATCGGCAACGATTGGAATCGCTCTTTCCGAACAAGCCGAAGTTGATCATCGGAACGGCGGGTCGGCTTTCGCCGGAAAAAGGATTCGACATTCTTATTACTGCCGCCGAAAAACTCGTAGAATCAGTACCGGATGTTGGAATCGTGATTTTCGGCGACGGTTTTTTGCAGGAGCCGCTGCAAAAACAGATTGCCGACTTGGGACTTGCGCAATCCGTCGTGCTTGCCGGTTTTACAGGGGAACTCGATCAGTACATGTATCATTTTGATTTGTTCGTGCAGTCGTCGCGTACGGAAGGAATGCCGAGCGTGTTGTTGGAAGCGATGTCCGCTCGGACGGCAGTCGTTGCCACACAAGTCGGCGGTACCGGCGAATTGGTCGTCGAAGGTTCGACCGGTTTGATGGTTCCGCCGAACGATCCCGATGCTCTTGCCGATGCGATACAAAAGGTGTTGAGCGACGATGAACTCTGCCGAACGATGGGGGAAAACGGTCGGCAGCGTGTCGCACAGCATTTTGCGCTAGAAGTCCAAGTTGAGAAGTATTGGGAGTTGTTCGGGCGATTGCTCGGTACTCCCGATTGACAAGGAAAAGCGGAAAGACTCGTATCGGCAACGATTGAGTCGCTCTTTCCAAACGAACTGACCTTGCAAGACACTTGGGCATTTTCGGGGGGAATTGATAATTGTCCAAAAATTGCCGATAATGGGGCAAAGTTGTTTTCGGTTTTTCGCTTTCAGTATTCCTTTTCGCATGTCCGCCTATTCTTTCGACAGTATGATTCAACGCGTTCTGACTGTCGGTGTTATTTCTCAACAGCAAGTCCATGAACTGCAAGCGGAAATCCGTATCAAAAATCCGACGGCAAATCACCTATTGGAATCCGCACTGCGGCGCGGCTGGATCACGAACTATCAAATCGACCGTCTCAACAGCGGTGAAGACCGAGGATTCTTTTTCGGTCCCTACAAAGCCCTCTATGTTGCCGGTGCCGGAACGTTCGCAAGGGTATTCCGCTGTATCCACCGTGAAACCGATGACATCGTTGCCGTGAAAGTGCTTCGGGCAAGGTTCAGCGAAAACGAGGCATTCATCAACCATTTTATGCACGAGGCAAAACTCGTTGCCGAACTGAAACATCCGAACATCGTGCCAGTGTACAATGCCGAATCGCTTGGACTCCTGCATTATATGGCAATGGAATTTGTCGAGGGGCAAACGCTTCGAGAATTCCTTAAAATCCGAAAAAAAGTCGAACCGAAAACGGTCATGCAAATCGGAATCGATGCATGTAGCGGCTTGGAATACGCTTTGCGGACAAAGAAATTGCCGCACCGTGACTTGAAATTGAGTAACATCATTTTGTCTTCGCTGGGACAGGCAAAAATCGTGGACTTCGGTTTGGCATCCATTGCACAGGGCAAGGCGGCACAGGATATTCCATTTTTGAAAAACCAGCAGTCCATCGACTACATTGCGCTTGAAAAAGCCTCCGGTGCGCCACGAATGGATGAACGTAGCGACCTCTATTTTCTCGGTTGTATTTTGTATCATCTGCTTTGCGGTATATCACCGTTCGAGGAAACAAAAGACCGAACAAAACGGATGGATCGGGGACGCTTTTTCACGATCAAACCGATCCAAAATATCGAACCGGAAACACCCGGATTCGTTTCCGCCTTGATTAACAAAGCATTGATGCCGAACCTTGATCACCGCTATCAACGGGCAGGAGAAATGCTGAACGATTTACGAAATGCGGTACGGCGGCTCGAATCAGGCGAAGACGGTGCAGCGGCGGTGGCATCGCTTCGGATCGGACAGAAAGCCGATCGGCAAGAACGGATCAAAAATCTGGACGAAAAAACCGTGTTGATCGTCGATGCCAACCCGCAAACACAGAAAAGTTTGCGGGAGTTGATGGGAAAATTGCAGTTCAAGGCGATAGGTGTCAACAGTCCTGACGAAATCCAACAATTATTTGCAAAGGATGACTTGGCGGCACAATGTATTCTCTTTAACGGACAATCGTTGGGGATGCGGGCGGTTCGCGGGTTTAACGACTTTTCGCAGTTCCGTAGTTTAAGGGATGTCGGAGCGATTCTCATTTTGGATGCCGGACAGGCGGAATGGGCAGAATCGGTAACGTTATCCCCAAACAGAGTAACGCTGACAATGCCGATCAAAGTCAGAGAAATCCGCGAGGTACTTGCACAGATGTTTGCGGAGTAGCGTTTCCGTTAAAAATAGGAATTGCTGTGCTTCACCCGTCATCATGGATATTTGCGTTCGTTGTATTCGGATTACTCGTGATTCTAATGGAAGAGGGATCGATTTTCAGTATCCCGACGAAACGATCAAAATAGTGTATAATTTGGGTATTCCCCAACGAAAAAACGACATACTATGGCGCAAGAAGCACAAGAAACCGGCATCGTCCGGCTGGTCAATAACATTCTCTTGGAAGCGGTGCAGTCCCGGACAAGCGATATTCACGTGGAAACCAGCGAGCAGGATATTTCGATCCGTTATCGTACCGACGGTGTTTTGATTCCGCAGTCCATTTCCGAGGAAGTTAAGGAATCCGCCATCCAGATCGTCAGCAGACTCAAGGTGATGGCAAGCCTCGACATTGCCGAACGCCGACTGCCACAGGATGGACGCATCGCCCTCAAAGTCGGCGGTCGAGACATCGACATCCGTGTTTCGTGTATCCCATCACTGTACGGCGAAGGTATCGTCATGCGAATTCTCGATAAGTCCTCCATGAAATTTTCGTTGCGAGGGCTTGGAATGGCACCGGAAAATTATGAATTATTCTCGAACCTGATTCATCTTCCGCATGGGTTGATTTTGATTACCGGTCCCACCGGTAGCGGGAAAACAACAACGTTGTACAGTGCTTTGACGACGATCAACAAACCGGGAATGAAAATCGTTACGGCTGAGGATCCCGTCGAATATCGGTTGAATGGAATCAGCCAAATCCAAATCAACGAGCGAATCGGTTTGACGTTCGTGTCGTTGCTTCGCCGAATTCTACGGCATGACCCCGATGTCGTTCTCGTTGGAGAAATGCGGGATACGGAAACCATCGAAATTGCATTGCAGGCGGCGATGACGGGACACTTGGTATTCAGTACCCTTCACACAAACGATGCGGCAGGAGCATACACACGGCTTCTCTCGCAGGGAGTCGAACCGTTTTTGGTATCGAGTTGCGTCGATGCGGTCATCGCCCAACGTCTTGTGCGAAACCTGTGCCAACACTGTAAGCAACCTTACGATCCCGATTCAGATGAGTTGCCGGAAGATTTTCCTATGGAACAACTGCAACAGAGTCAAGCCGTCCGTGGTGTTCTCAAAGGGGCGGGATCACCGGATGGAAAAATCTACCGCGCCGTCGGTTGTCCACACTGCCGAAATGTTGGCTACAGAGGACGGAGCGGAGTGTTTGAACTTCTTCGCGCCACCGATAAAATCAGGGAATTGGTCGAGCATAATACGACGGCGTGGGAAATCAAACGTGCCGCCATTGAAGAGGGTATGTTAACACTCCGAATGGATGGTTGGCGCAAGGTGTTGGCGGGCGAAACGACTGTCGAAGAGGTTGTCCGAGTTACACGAGCGGACTCAACGCAGTCACATTAGATATACTTGTTTCCCACATATTTTTGTAGATCGCAAGTGCGGTACGCCCCCCGTCTTGCAAAATGGGGGGGACGGAGTATAATGCCCTAGACTAATTGAAGCGGGCGTAGCTCAGTTGGTAGAGCACGACGTTGCCAACGTCGTTGTCGACGGTTCGAACCCGTTCGCCCGCTCTTGGATAAAAGAACCATCATTCCGTTAGGAATGAATCTTTCGGTAAAAAACAGTAGCGTCGCAACACAGGAAAATAAACACCCCCTTGTTTATCGGCTTGAATCCCGCTACAATACGCCGCCGTTATCGTATTTTTCATACTTGAAGTCTGTGCTTGAAACTTGTCAAACTGTTTCCGAGATCGGGAAGGTCAAAGCAAAAAAATCGACGACTGATCTCTTCCTGTTGAGCATTCTGGCAGGGGCGTACATTGCTCTGGCGGCGGCAGGTTCCACAATGGCGGCATTTAACCTGTTGGCAAATCCTGAAACCTTCGGACTGGGACGCTGTATGGCAGGACTCATCTTTCCCTGCGGATTGATCCTCGTGATGTTGGCGGGCTCCGAACTCTTTACGGGAAATACCATGATGCTTCTCCCGCTTGCCCAACGGCGAATTTCCCTATTTGCCATGTTGCGGAACTGGTTAATCGTCTATGCCGGTAATTTTGTCGGCTCCATATTCGTTGCTTTTTTGATTTGCCAATCTGGACAACTGAACGCCGGCAACGGTTTGCTCGGCGATGTGACGATCTCCATTGCGGCAAAGAAGTGCAGTCTGACGTTTGTACAAGCTTTTATCCTCGGCATTTTTTGTAACTGGCTCGTTTGCTTAGCCGTTTGGCTGGCACTGGGAATCAAAGATATTCCGGGAAAGATACTGGCAATGTTTTTTCCGATTTGGCTCTTCGTTACGTCTGGTTATGAACATTCCGTTGCCAATATGTACTACATTCCGGCAGGTTTGTTTGCGGCGACGACACCGTCGTCTGGACTCACATGGGAGAACTTTTTCGTAGCGAACTTGTTGCCGGTAACACTCGGTAACATCGTCGGCGGCGGGGTTTTCGTTGCCTTGGCGTATGGACTCGTGTACAGAAAAAACTGCTAACATTAAGACATGGAGGGTTCGAACGACCCCGCTCCCCTTTTCGTTCATTTTCGATTATAATCAGGTAGGTTCGTTTTATATTTTACGTTTTACCCCCCAGTTTTTCTGTGCCGACATACGATTACCGTTGCGATGCCTGTTCCCATGAATTTGAAGAATTCCAATACATCAAAGATGCTCCCCTCAAGAAGTGTCCGAAGTGTAAGAAAAATAAACTGCGGCGATTGATCGGCGGCGGGGCTGCCATCGTGTTTCGCGGGAGCGGATTCTATCAAACCGACTACCGTAGTGATTCGTACCGAAAAGCCGCTACGGCGGAGACTGCCCCGAAATCCGAATCCGCCTCTCCCTGCAAGGGCTGCGCTGCCGCTGGCGACTGTAAAGCAAAAAGTTGACTTCGGCTACCAACTGAGACAAAGTCCTAGACTGCCGAAATGCGTTGCATGCCGACTGTTGACGAGTGCATCGTAATCGATAAAGAAGTAGGCGTTGAACACACATTCAAGTTTTACGCCGATGCCGAGCCACGCCCAATCCCGACCGGTGTTCCCTTCGTGAAACAGAATTGCCGGTGTGTTGATTCCATACACCGGAGAAAATCGGACACGGTAAAACGGCGGCGGATTGTCCAACATTTCATGAACCCACACGGTTCGTGCCTGTAATTCCAATTTGTGCATCGGTTTCCAACTCATCCGAGTTCCAAGAAGTTGTTGGACTCCATGTCCATTCCAATCATGTCCATTCCAATCGCCACACAAAACAGGCGACTGTCCGATATTGCCGTGATAGAGGAAATCGTATTGAAGTGCATAAAAGGGTCGGATTGCCCATTGTCCAAAAATGAAGTCCAGTCCAAATTCGCCGAAAAAATTCACCTGCAATCCGTCTCCGGTGCCAGTCGTATTACTGGAAATCTCATATTTATCGTATCCCATGCTGACTACGAAGGCAAGATGAGACATCTTCCAATGACAGAATTGACCGTAACCGAGGAGAAAGTTGTCGGTTTTTGAGGAAGCGTCGCCAAACTGCTCGCCGAATTTGACTTTACTTTGGTTGATATTAAGGAAAAATGTCGAAAAAACACCGTGTGATCGAGCGAGATCGAATCCGACTTGGAAACCGTAAAGGCTGGGATCAATTTTTCCCCCTTCCTTTGGTTTGAGTGTCGTGTCGCCGTAGTAGGCGTTTGCCCAAACTCGTCCATTGCCGCTTTTCCGTCTTTTCTGACCGAGAAAAACATCAACATCGTTGGAAAAGATCGGTTGATTCGGCAAGAGGGCGAAATCCGTTTCTTTACCGACCGACTCCAGCGGTACCGTCGAACCGGCATTCGTCGTCAGAACGCAAAACAGAAAAACCACAATGGGAGCGAATGCGTACCTCATTACGGCAACTATCGGCGTTAACTTGGTAAAACTTTAACGATTGTCCCGAATTTGACGGTAAAGAATGATTATGACGCTCACTGAATCCGGTGCATTTCGAGATTATCCGCCTCCATTCGCTGAAGTTTGTGCGGATCATGGTGATGAAACAAGGCGGCAATCTTTTGAGCAACCAACGCCGTAAATAGCGCTCGGAACTGCGGCTCCAATCGAGGATTATTCGGAAGCGGCATCTGCGGAGGATCAATAATCTGTAATGTTTCCGCCGCCAGCACTCTGCCCGTCTCGCAATCAATCGCCCTGACTTCCACTTGGCAATGTCCTTGAATTAACGAAGCATTCTTCGGATCACGAATGCGAAACTCAATGATGTCGAATCCGATCACGATATCGGCTTTGATCGACTTGTCTCTGCCCACTTCGGCAAAGGTATCGAAATCATTATTGCAATGATCGAGCCATGTTTCGACTTTCGGCTGTTCGACGACCCGAAGTTTTTTGTTGTGTTTTTCTTGAACATTTGCCACCAAGAGCGAATTGACCATTTTGGCGATTTCCCGTGGAGCATTTTGTACTTCGAAAGAGTTGGAATACACAGACCGCGGCACGACGGCGACCCGTTTTTCTCCTTTGAGCAGAATATCGTGTTGCGGCGGCACATCGTTCCCTTTCACCAAATAGATAGCAGTGAGCAATGCCCCCTGACAGCCGGTCAACAATAGGGCAAGTAGGGAAAATAGGCAAATTGATTTTTTCATCGTTACATCCATGTTATTTTACTCTATCCCTAAAAACTCGGTGGTTCCTTTGCAACCGGCTTCCAGATAGGCGGAGAGCAATATCTGTGCGGCGAGTTTATCGCGGCGTTCTTTCCGTTTTTTGTCCGTCAACCCCGCCGCTCGAAGGAGACGCTCGGCTTCCACCGTGGTGTATCGTTCATCCATGTAATCGACCTCAATTCCGGTCGCATGTGTTAACCATCGACCAAAACGGAGCACTTCTTTCGCTTTTTCGCTCAAATCACCGCTCAAATGCAACGGCAAGCCGAGAACGAAGCGGGTGATTCGCTCTTCGCTGACCAGCCGTTGAAAGTATTGCGCTTCTTTTTCTTGGATATTCTGATCCGGCGACTTGCGAATGTACGTTTCGTAAGGACTTGCCAAAATCCGATCCGCATCGCTGACGGCGATACCGATTCGAACCGTACCGTAGTCAATGCCTGCGATTTTGCCGGAGCTGTTGTGCATAGATGCGTTTGATGATGTCTAATTTACCTATTTTCTCAAAATTAGGCAAGAGCAGTGTGCCGAAAGCATCGGCAATCGGAGAATCTCCAATGCGCCCGCATCGAATAATTCTCCCCACATCACGCATTTCCTTGGGTAATCGAACTGGCAAACTCTTGCAAAAAAAGGGGAAAGAGTTACAATTTCCGACTAAATGCCAGACTCGCAAATGCTTGATCGGCAAAAAACGATGAAAACAGAAAAACCGAAATATCATCTTACCGAGGAAATCGTCTGTGCAGTAAGCCATGCCCTCGGCGGCTATCTCGGTGCAGCAGCAGTGGTTCTCCTTATCCTGTTTGCGGTTTGGAGCGGTACGCAAGTTTCTTGGAAAATTGTTTCCGGTTCGGTTTTCGGTGCCTCGATCATCGTCCTCTATTCGGCTTCGACCATCTATCATGCCGTCACAAATTACCAGATTAAGGATGCGTGCCGATCTTTCGACCAGATGGCAATTTATGCTTTAATCGCTGGCACCTATACCCCATTTTGTCTGGTAACGCTCCGGCAAGGCAATCCAATCCTCGCGTGGTCAATCTTTGGACTCGTTTGGGGCATCACGATAGCGGGAGTTCTGTTCGAGTTGTTGACCAAACGGCAATTCAAATATCTGACGACCTTCACTTATCTTGCGATGGGTTGGTTCGGTCTGATGCTCATTAACCCTTTGTGTCAGAGTCCGGTTTTTGCGTTCGGCGGACTCGTCTGGCTTGTGCTTGGTGGAGTACTTTATTCACTGGGTGTCGTCTTTTTTCTTTGGCGAAGTCTGCCGTACAACCATGCAATCTGGCATATTTTTGTCCTGGCAGGAACGATCTCTCACTTTTTTTGTATCCTGTTTTACGTAATGATGTAAGTTTGCGTCCTCTGCGGTTAATGTTTACCGCAAAGGACGCAAGGGGATTTTTAGAGTCTCTCCTGACTCTTTATTCTACACGGTACAACTCCAACTCCCAGATGCGGGCGAGATTGCCGGGCGTTTCGGTAATCAGAAGCCGGAACGACGGACTCGTTACCAACGTGTTAAAACGTTTGCCGATGTCCGCCGACATGTTTTTTTCCGTCTTCGTTTCAGGAATGTCAATCCACCGGTCGCCTTCCCGCCGTTGCAGAACGAACGCCGTAATCGGAGTCATCGGTCCTGCCTGACCGGAGAGAATTCGAACGGCATTGACCGAGACCGGTGCGTCAAAATTCAATTCGACCCAATGTTCGACCGGTTCGTCGTCCGGCGTGGTCGCACTTACCCAGCGACCAGCATTCTCGTTGAAATTGAATTTGCCGTCGTTGATGTACTTTGCGTCGTAACCGCCTTGCGCACGCGTACTGGAAACCGCTATCTTCGCATTGAGAGCAAGATTTTTCCTCGCCTTCGGCAACCAATCCGGTGCAGTTGCGGCAATGCGCGGTTGAGCGGTATGCCAAAAATTTTCCGGCTTCGGTGCAACTCCCTTTTCCATTAACGCTTTGAGTTCGCCGAGATGATTTTGATACACTCCACGCGGCGTGGTGTCATGTTCCTTGCAGAGTGATGCCGCCATTCCGACGACTTCTCCCATCATTCCGCCGGTTCGCATCACTCGGATCGTTCCCAAAGCAACGTGCGTTACACTAATGCAACGTCCCGCCATGAACAGATTCGAGACATTCTTGGAATAGAAACAGCGGTATGGAATCGCATACGGTTGAATCGGTATGAATACCGCTACCGAACGAAATTCATCGCCGGGAAAAAATCGGGAGTTCTTTGCTTCGGGATAGTGTAAATCAATCGTCCATGTGGTTACGACGCTGGCATCAGTCCAGATTTCACGTTGCAAAATATCTTGCTCTTTGAGAACGATGTCTCCCATCAACCGCCGTGACTCCCGCTTGCCGGCAATGTAGGCGACCCAGCCAAGTTCGCGGGTATCCGCCTTTTCCTGCCATTCCGGCGCACTGTGATTCTTCATGTATGCCCAATGTCCGTAGGCGGCACGGAGTCCATTGTCGCGAATACGTTCAAAGTCTCCAACTTGATCGAGATTCATTCCGGTTTCCCAATCCCAATCGCCGGTCAACATCGGGTGCGCACTCTCCGCCGTAAATTGGTGTGCCCAGGGAACGTCGGGAAATTCCGTCCTGACCGGTTTGCCGCCGGCACCCATTGCAGGAACCGAATACCATTGCACCGAAGCCCCCATCGTCATCGTGTCAGCAACATCCGGGGCGGTCTTCTCGCCGGTTTCGGCTTTCGATTCCCGACCCTGCCGCCATTCAGCACCGGCAAGAAAACCGAGATTGGCATCGCCGGTACAGTCGGCAAACGTTTTGCCGATGAACTTCGTTTCCGCACCGGTTTCAATGTTCTTGCCGACCAACGAATTGATCGTGATGGAACCATCGGCACTTTTCGTTGTCTCGACGGCGATCATTCGTGTATTGAGGTACAGCGTGAGATTGGTCTCTGCACTAACAACGGCGATTTTTTTTGCGTCGTCGTACTTTTCGCCGGTTTGGGCATTGCCGTCCATCAGCGGATCGAGTTCGTGAACGAGATTGCCGAGGTTCGGATACGGCGGATAACCCATGCGACCTTGCAGATGTACACGGACTTCGGAACTGTTGTTGCCGCCGAGGACAGGTCGGTCTTGGATCAGCGCAACTTTGCAACCGAGTCGGGCGGCACTAATTGCGGAGCACATCCCTGCAATGCCGCCGCCGACCACCACAAAATCGAACGGACCTTCTTTCGCTACTGGAGCATCGAGTGGATTAGCGGACAGACCGAGGGATTTGCGGCGAATCTTGTCAATTTCTTTTACGTCTTCCGGCGGCGTGTAATTTCGGTCTGCCGTGAAGATGATCGCATCGACTCGTCCGTCGAAGCCGGTTAAGTCGTGCAGAGCAAGTTTCGCTTTGGTGCCTCTAATCGTAACGGTTCCGCCAGATTGCCAGTGCCAGGGATTGCTCACGGTGCCGAAGATGGTGTCGAGTTTTTTGCCGTCAATGCTCAACTGGAACTTGCCGGGAGCATGTTCTGTTGTCCACGGGGCGACCCAATTTCGGGTGCGGACGAAGACACGATACTCACCGGCTTTCGGAAACGTCACTTCGGTGGTGGCATCGGCAACGGGTTTACCCATTCCATGCGCCAAAAGGATCGGCGATCCCATTATGTCGATGAATTGCTGATCGACGACCCAGCCGCCTTTGTCGGCAAAGGACTCCGCTTCGACAAAGATCGGTTCGTTTTGCGCGATGGCAAGGGAAGCAAACATGAACAGACTGACGGTAAGAATCGTTCTCATTGTTTTGCGGCGGAAAATGTGGGGGAGATATCCCGAATGAATATATTCATTGTATCCCGTCCGCCGGGAAAGAAAATACGCCACATGATTGTCAAGGAGAGCAATTTGTCTCTATCTCTCCCGAAACGCCTGCAACAACATCGGTACGACTTGCTTAACATCACCGACAATGCCGTAGTGGGCGATTGAAAAAATCGGTGCTTCCCTGTCCGTATTGATCGCCACGATCTTTGCCGAGTCCTGCATTCCGCTCCGATGCTGAATTGCCCCGCTGATCCCGCAAGCAATGTACAACGCCGGTCGAACCGTCGTTCCCGTCTGACCGATTTGGTGTTCGTGTCCAATGAAACCACTGTCCACCGCCGCTCGGCTTGCCCCTACCTCTCCGCCCAGTGCGTCGGCAAGATCGAAAAGCGAATTGAAATTATCCTTGCTGCCGACACCTGCTCCGCCAGCAACGATCACCTTCGCTCCGCCCAAGTTGAGTTTGTGCTTTTCGACTTCCCGCTTGATGACTTCCACCGCAAACAAAGCCCGGTCAAACAGCGGTACGGTTTCGATAATGACGTTGCCTTTCCGCTTGGTATCCGGTTCGCCGAGCGGCATCACTCCTTCCCGAACGGTCGCCATTTGGGGCCACTGATCGTAATTGACAATCGTTGCTACGATGTTGCCGCCGAAAGCCGGTCGCACCTGTAACAGCAGATTCGTATGCACGGTGCCGTTTTTCTCGGTTACGTCGGCAATTTCAAGATCGGTGCAGTCGGCGGTGAGACCGCTTTGCGTTGCCGATGCCACACGAGGAGCAAGGTCGCGTCCGACGGGTGTCGCTCCGAACAAAACGATCTGCGGTCGATGTTTTTTGATAAGTTCCGTGCAAACGTGTGCGTAGGGATCAGTTCGGTAATCCGTCAAGGCTTTGTCTTCAACGAGATAAATCTGATCGGCACCGTGAGCGATCAACTTGTCGGTAACTTTGCCAACATCGTTACCGGGCAGAATAACTCCGACGGCAACACCAAGTTTGTCTGCCAATTTCCGTGCTTTACCAGTAAGTTCCAGCGAAACGTTTTGCAATGCCCCGTCGTGGGTTTCCGCATAGACCCAAACTTCGCCGTTTGTGTTCTTTTCGATCATATTTTTGGTTTCAACTGAATGACCTGTATAAATATAGCGGTATAAGTCGTTTTTGCAACTCCCATGTTTGCAAACCAAAGATTTCTGCCCCAACCATGTCAGAGTCGAGGCAGACTCTCGAAAAAGGTTAGAATACCGATGTTTTTTCAATCCCTGCTCTTTCTTCGGACTACGGTGCAAGTTCCTCTTCTTGGTCAGGATCGGACAAACGAACATACGTTCGCTCCTCCGTCGTGTTTTCATCGACATGCACGAGAACCGTCAATGCATCCTGTGTCAAATTCCAAAGTCCGCACTCGGCAATCTCGTCTCGTCCCTCTACTCGCATCGCCACTCGCTGTGTTTCCGGGTCAACCGCTCCATAAATCGGCAACGTCTCGTCGGTCTTCATGTCGATGACATTACCAGCAATGTGTCCCGACTTGTTCGTTGCCAACTGGATAATCACCGAAGAATCCACCGATTCCGGGTCATCCAAAACGGCAAACGTTCCCATCGGCAACCACTCTTGCGAGGATTGATCGGCAACCGTTACCGCCGCAGGAACTTCGACATTGACAACGATATGGATCGGTGAGCCGCGTTCTGCAATCTCGGCGGCTTGTGCATAGTAGGCACTTGCCGAGACGTAAGGAACACCATCCACGTAAACCATATCGCCGACATAATAGACGTTCGAGCCGTAGTAATAGGGAATCGGAACCAATGCTCTATCGACGACGTAACGGGAGAAGAATCCGATGGAGAACCATCTCCATGCATATCCCCAAGCCGGTGCGGGTTCCCACCACACTCTCGGCGGCAACGGTCGGGCGGGATACCAAGCACTGGGATAACGCCGATACCATCGGTCATCGAAAAAGGGGGAATAACGCGGCGTGGAAAAATAGTTGTTCTGAACACTGACGTTCACATTGTTAACGATTGTCCGTGCGACATTGCTGTCCCGAATGTCCATGCGGTTTCTACCGGATGGCGGACCAGAGGGGCGACCCATTCCACGAGAAACAGTAGCATCGGCACGCGATATGCCAGCGGCAGACGAATTGCCGACGATTGACTCTGCCATCGGTGAGACTAGTGCGGACACTCCGTTGTTTGGTACCGATTGATTCGCATTTTGGTTAGGACGCGTAGGTCGCTCCGCATTGGGAGTCGGTCGGTTCGGCACTGTTTCAGGACGACCACCCGTCGCCGGAGTCGGTGCCGCCGCAGGAGTGGGTCTTGCCGGTGCCGCCTGCGGTCGTTCTGCCGATGGAGTTGGACGAGTCGGAGCCGTCGTGGGACGTTCTGCCGCTGGGGTGGGTCTTGCCGGTGCCGCCGCAGGAGTGGGTCTTGCCGGTGCCGCCGCAGGAGTGGGTCTTGCCGGTGCCGCCGCAGGGGTGGGTCTTGCCGGTGCCGCCGCAGGGGTGGGTCTTGCCGGTGCCGCCTGCGGTCGCTCTGTCGATGGAGCAGGGCGTGCCGGTTGTCCACCCTCTGATTCGCCACGGGGGGAATTCCGTTGTGCTAAAAGCGGATCAGGCATTCCCAGCAGTGCAAACCCTAACAATAAGGAAAAAATAAACCGTTTTTTCATAACATCCTCCCTTTTTTCAATAAATATGAGCCTCCGATAATGGGTTTATGGGAAAATGATCGGCATTTGCGACACGGTTTGGGAAAAAATCCATTTTCCCAAACCTTTCGGCGAAAACCTTTACCGCACAATCAATTCCACCAGTTCCTTGCTCAACGGCATGATTTCGTAGTTTTTGAACCAGTATTCCATGTCGGAACCGCCGTGAAGTTGAATCGCCGTCTTGCCGTTCTTCAAACAGTCAGGGTCAACCTTGTCAACGACTTGCGTGCCATTCAAATTCGTAACAATGCGGTCTTTGACGGCAACGGTACTCACTTCATTCCATTCGTTCGGTTTGAAGTTTTTGCCGTTGACTTCGGCAGTCGGTTGAAACACCCAGCCGCGTCCTTTGCTGGGACCGCCGCCGACTTCCCACAACCCTGCCGTCAGATGAGCATCAATTTCACACTGGAAACCGCAGAGCCAATGCGGAGCATCAATTTCGTGCGCCCGGAAATACAATCCGCTGTTTCCTTTGCCCTGCTTGAACGTGAGACGCACAGCAAAGTTGTCGAACACATCCTTCGAGAGCAACATACCGTCTCGCCTTTCATCTCTGGTTGCGGTTGCATAGACGGTGCCGTCTTCCAAAAATTCCCACTTACTGGCAGGTTTCACTTCGAGACCGGCAAATTGTTTATCTTTGAAGAACGGCACCCACGGCGTAGCGGGCAGTTCCTTGATTCGAATGTTTCGCCAGCGCACCTGTCCGCTCTGTGCAGCGTGAACTTGCAAACCGAAGAAGCCGCGTTCCGTCATGACATCGAAAATATCCGTTACCGGCTGACCATTGAGCCACGTGCGGATCGACGGTCCCACGCATTGGATTTCGAGTTCGTTCCAATCCCCATCTTTGTAAGGTTTCTTGGTCTTTTCCTGAAGTTCGTCGGTCACGTCATTAAGCCAGCGGTTGCGTCGACTCTCATCGTAAATGGCGGCGGTCATACCAGCAGGTTCCATTTCGCATTGATAGCCGTAAACAACTTGCCGGTCGCCTTCGGGACGTGCCTTGCTCCGAAATTGAATGCCGGAGTTGAAATTCTGGTCGTATTTGAATTCGGCTTTGAAAATGAAATTTTCGTACTCCTTTTCGCTGCACAGAAATGTATTGCGTCGGGGATCGTTGACCGTACCGACGATGCAGCCGTCGTCGACGGAGTATTTGGCATCGCCCCCTTTGACCGACCAGCCGGTAAGGTCTTTGCCGTTGAAAAGAGAAACGAAACCGTCTTGCGCCGTTGCCAATGGGCAGGCGAAGACCAGACAGAGAAACAGGGGCAGACAAATTGTACGTTGCATACGGAACTCCTTTGGGTGAATAGAGGATACAAAACGACGTACAATATAAGGGAACGTCTGGAATTTTTCAAGACTCCCTATTTTTTCGCGCTGTGCGACTCAAACGCAAACGTGGTTTTACGTTACCATTCTTTTGCCACGAATCCCTCCGGCGGTGCAATTATTTCGACGGCATCGCCCGATTGGACAATGACGTACATTCCGTTTGAGTGGGCAACGTCAGCGGCTTCTCCTTCAACAACCGCACCGGCAACTGCTCCGATAAAACGCCTTTTATCCCCTTTTGCGTCGGCATAACGCCGGTATTTTTGCAACCGTTCGATATGTTGGCGGACATCGGCAGTTTCCAAGGTTGTTTTCACTTCAATGAGAATAGCAATCTCGCCGTTCTCCAAAAACATGTCAACCTGCCCGCTAATTCCTAATTTTTTGTTCTTAAAAACGCTGCGCCGGCTGTGCTGTGTGATTTCGTAATCGAAATTTTGGAATTTGTCAACGATATTTCCGCCGACCATATTTTCGACGATGTCGCCGATGCGTGAACCGAGTGCCGAAATCTTCTTGTCGGTTCGTTTCTGAAGTTCGGCGACTTCCTGAAACTTCCGGTCAGTCTCCTCAGACCTTCGTCGGCTTTCTTCTTGATATTTCTGAAATTCCAGCGCATTTTGCCGGAACAACTCATGAATATCGTCGAAAGATGCTATACTCTGTTGCACGGACATCCTTTCATCCTCCTCCCACAAAAGTCAAGCACTACACGACTCCGATGAATTGAAACACGAATACAAAGAACAAGTCGAAAATACGTAACACACCGGCAAGCAGGAAAAACACGATTAACACGACAATCGTGGACGACCGTAGTTCCGCCGGACCGGGCCACGAGACCTTCGCCATCTCCCCCTCAACGGAAATGAGAAAGTCGGCAAATGTGACCCAGTTGATCAGCCGCCAGCCGAACCAAAGCCCGAAAAGCAGGATGAAACCCGCCATCGCATAAGGAAAAATGAGAATGAACGTTGATGTAAACGCCTGTATCTGAGCGGTCAGCGCATTGACGGTCTCCTCGACATCGGATTCCTTTGCTACTGCCAATTGGGAATTCCAACCGACAAGCCAAGTGTACCATCGAGCGAGCCAGGTGAAATCCATGAGGGTGCATTTCCACGCAGCGGTGGCGAACAGCACCCAAGCACCGACCATTGTCATTTTGCGGATCAACCGCCCTTGGCTAACCTTGTAACGGCGAAGCCGGAATAATTCTTTTAGTAATTCCATTTTACTACATTATGTTTCAAACAATCAGGGGAGGAGGGAATCGAACCCCCACCAGCGGTTTTGGAGACCGCAGTTCTACCACTAAACTACTCCCCTTTTAAGTGTGAAGTTGTTAGTGGCGTGTGGCGAGTTATTATACACTCGCCACCCATCACTCGCCACTCATCACTTTTTTATCATCATCTCACCAACTCTCACGCTCCCGGCTTGTCCTTTACGAACAGGAAATACAGTCCCAACACGAAAGGAATACAGGCGATTGTTAGGAACAACGGAGCATCATTAACCTGTCCCGACGTTGCCAAAACACAAATCGAAGCGGCAAGCACTAAAATTGAACCGGCAATGGCTCGCATGGTTTTTCCTTTCGTTTGTTTTTATGTTTGGTAGGTTGCCGCACCACAATTCCCCTCCTTTGGAGGGGTGCCGCGCAGCGGCGGGGTGGTTATTTTCGTGCGGGGAACCACCCCGTCATTTCGCTGCGCAAAACGCCACCCCTCCACAGGAGGGGAATGTTTCCAACGCAATCTTACGATTGCGGCTCTGCTATCTACTTAATAATCTTCGTTACCACGCCGGAGCCGACGGTGCGACCGCCTTCGCGGATAGCAAATCGGACATTTTCCTGCATTGCAATCGGCGAAATCAGTTCGACTTTCAGTTTCACATTGTCGCCGGGCATGCACATTTCGGCATCGCCCAAAAGCGTCAACGCACCCGTCACGTCCGTTGTACGGAAGTAAAACTGCGGACGATAGCCGGAGAAGAACGGAGTCGCACGACCACCTTCATCTTTCGACAACACGTACACTTCGGCTTCAAACTCGGTGTGCGGCGTAATGCTTCCCGGTTTGGCAAGCACCTGACCACGCTGAATTTCTTCCCGCTTCACTCCACGAAGGAGTAAACCGACATTATCGCCTGCTTGTCCCTGATCGAGTTCTTTCTTGAACATTTCCACGCCGGTGCAGACGGTCTTGCGTTTTTCATCGGTGAAACCGACGATTTCGACTTCTTCGCCGACCTTCACAACACCACGTTCGATACGACCGGTTGCCACGGTTCCACGACCTTCGATGGAGAACACGTCTTCGATTGCCATCAGGAACGGTTTGTCTTGTTCACGCGGCGGCTCGGGAATGAACGTATCGAGGGCTTCCATCAGTTTGGTGATGCACTCCGAAGCGGCGGGATCGCCGGGCTTCTGCTGAGCATCGCGGGAAACACCGCGAATGATCGGAGTCTCTTCACCGGGAAAACCGTACTTGTCAAGAAGTTCACGAACTTCGAGTTCGACAAGTTCCAAAAGTTCCGGGTCGTCCAACAGGTCAATCTTGTTGAGGAAGACGACGAGTTTCGGCACGTTTACCTGACGAGCCAAGAGGACGTGTTCCCGAGTTTGGGGCATCGGACCTGCGTCGGCGGCGACCACAAGGATGGCACCGTCCATTTGGGCAGCACCGGTGATCATGTTCTTGATGAAGTCGGCGTGACCGGGGCAGTCGATGTGTGCGTAGTGCCGATTGTCCGTTTCGTACTCGACGTGAGCGACGGCAATCGTAACGGTTTTGGTTGCGTCACGGACCGTACCGCCTTTTGCGATGTCGGCGTAACTCTTGACCTTCGCGAGTTTTTTCTCGGCTTGAACCGCCAAAATAGCACTTGTCAGCGTTGTTTTGCCGTGGTCGATGTGACCGATGGTTCCGACGTTGACGTGCGGTTTAGTGCGTTCGAATTTTTCTTTTGCCATTGATGTTTTCTCCTAAAAAAAGTCTTTCGCCAATATGGCGGTTAGCGGCTAGTCTTGTCAAATCGGTTACTGACCATCTAACCACTCTGGTCATTAACCACTGTAACGAAGCTGTTGATGAGATTCGAACTCATGACCTCGTCCTTACCAAGGACGTGCTCTACCGACTGAGCTACAACAGCACATACAGCGAAGCGGGTGAAGGGAAT
>Ga0082212_10003808_pt1 | contig 21219 bp, 15 predicted proteins | sample TergutNt197P3_FD_71548 | JGI IMG/M metagenome (GOLD analysis project Ga0082212, IMG submission 71548) | Neocapritermes taracua P3 segment gut microbial communities from Petit-Saut dam, French Guiana - Nt197 P3 | ecosystem: Host-associated > Arthropoda: Insects > Digestive system > Gut ... | reverse complement strand
TCAAACGAGGGATATAAAAGTGTTGCCGGAATAAAGCAGCTACCGCATAAAACAATCGCTCGTCTTGCCGGATTTGGTTTCATTGGCAAAAATACGTTAATTGTATCCGAAGAATACGGTTGCGCCGTGGTATTTGGCAAGGTTTTGACCTCCGCACCGTTTGAAGTCATTTATAAGCAACCAATAAAGTCACAATGCGGAGATTGTGCCGCCTGTGTTGATGTGTGTCCATCGAAGGCTCTAATCGGTAAAACATGGAGCCTTGGAGTTAAACGGGATGAAATGTTGATTAGAAAACTTTGCTCAACGTGTTTACAATGCATGTTCCATTGCCCGTATACAGTGAGATATGCGAATGGATAAAATAACGGAACAAATTTTACGGCGGCGTATGCACGGGTTATATTTGACGCGCAAATGCGTGGATATAGTCGAGCTTTCGCGCGAACTTCTCGGGTTGCATTGTTGGTTCCACCGTAACGTCGTTTTCTCCGCGCTAATACGCGGTGCGGAGTTGACGGGTTGGAAGTACGCGCTTACCAAAACGTGGGTTCACCATGCGCTGCACGGCGTGGCTTTTGACGAGCCAAAAACATTGCTTGCGGGAATTGAAACGCACGATATGGATGATTTGCCGATATAGGCGGTTTTCTATCTGGCAAGCAATGGAAAGGTGGCCACCTTTCCGACTTCGCAAGCAGGGAATGTGTGTACCCACATTCCCGCCCGCGGCTTGCTGGGACGTATCCCAGACCCTCTCAAAAACTTCGTTTTTGTTAAGCCGGCAAGCCGGCTGCTTTTCATTCTTCGAGCGTTGCGTTGCCGTCGGGTTTCGTTAGTTGCCTGCCCTTTCTTTGCTTACGGATAATCAATAATATTATTAGAATGACAACGACAAGGATTAACCCATATAACGACCACATGATGAGCGTTGCCGTACCTTTTTCATCGTGTAGGCTACGCACCATTTCGCGTATAGCGTTCCAATCGGATTCTGAAGATGGATAAGCATAAATGTGCATATATGTATCCCAGCCGCTTATGCCCGTTCGGACAATAACTTCCGCATAACAGTTTTCATCAAATTGTCCGGGGGCATCTGTAAAAAGGCGCCATGTAATTATTCTGCTTAACGCAATGTCTTTCACTGTTTTGGTTGGCTTTTTTGAATCATCGTATGATGGATGGTTGCCTCGATATATCCCAAAAGAACTTTGTGCATCGCCAATGGCAACGAGCTTTGTAAAGTGCCATACATAATGGTAACTGTCGCTAATGAACGGAATATAACCGGGGGCAACTTGGATAGTATAATCACTAATATCTAACGTCTGCCCGTCGGCGTTCAATGAACGGGTTCCGGCTTCAGCAGAATCAATTATTTTCCTTGCAAGAGCTTTACAATCTCCTGGATAAGTCATAGCCTTTTGGTCTGCATATATTTTTACAATCACAAGGGTATCGTCAACAGCCCTAACCAATGCTCCCATAATAAAATCAGAGTCGATAGCATCAATTATAATGGGCTGTATTATTATAGTCGTATCATTAATTTTGATTGGCTCAAACGAAGCGTTTTTCAAGATATTATTTGGATTTGCATGGATGGACTCAATAAAAAGCAGGGCGTCGTTATAAAAATCGCCCGTACTGTACATATACAGCTCTGATACATTTACAGTTAAAGTCTGCCCGTTCCCGAAAAGAACCAAATTCATTTCAGTCTCGCCGCCCACTATTCCTCCAATGATACCACCGAAATGAGCGTTTTGGGTTTCCGTTCCTTCTGGCATGGAAATAATCAGTCTATTACTCAAAATTGAATGGGCTACGTTCGCTTCTTTTCCTGCCAAAAAAGATGAATCTAATTGATTTACTAACGTCGCTGTTTTTGCATTTTCATCCCATTGCACATCATAGTCAAAGGCATCTGCGAACGAGCGCAGAGGTACATAAATATGATTGCCAACCTTCATTGGCGGAACGCTATTATCAATCTCACCTTTTCTTCTTCCGTCACCCGCATTAAACATCCGGGCGGAAGATCCGCTGACAACATCCGCTATAAGTTGGATATTGTGAACCTCGTCATGCACATGCGCCCGGTATGCGTTCCATCCACTAACCTTAAAATTCAAAGCCTCCGCGATATTTTTCACGGGAACCATTACTTCATTTTTTTCGATGAACGGTTCAGCATCAGTTTCTATTGGTGTGCCATTGACGACAATAACAATAGGCGTATCTTCTTCGGCAAATGCAGTCGCAAGAAAACACACGGTACAGGCAATGAGTATCAAGATTGTCAAGATGGATTTTTTCATGGCGAAACTTCCTTTAACAAGCGGAGACTTTTTATCTTGTGCAGCACAAAACGGCAAATATTTCTCGTAACCTTATTTCAACGGAAAGGAAAAAGCGAACGCCTCCCCGACAAAAAAGCATCGGGTCGGGTTCGCATTTGTTCCTAATGGCGGAGGAGGAGGGATTTGAACCCTCGCACGCTTTTGACACGCCTACTCCCTTAGCAGGGGAGCCCCTTCGGCCACTTGGGTACTCCTCCGGATAGCTGTTTTTGTATGCTAACATACTCCGTGTGGAATTGCAAGGACATTTTACTATTCAAAGCAGCGACTCGTCATATACCGCGCGGGCTCCCCCGGTAAACGGCGGCCTTACGCGCGCAGCGACGACCGCCGCCTCGCCAATGCGAGACGCTTCAAGCCGCAATGGCACGGCGACCCGTTTCAGGTGCATGCCTATCAGCGTGCCGCCTATATCGAGCCCCGCGTCCGCCATAATTGATCCGATCGCGACAGGGTCGCGAAACCCGGCGTATGCCGCTGACGCGAACGCGCCGCCGGCGTCCGGAACCGGGACCGCGTTTACGATCTCCCCGCGCGGCGCTGCTTCGCGCTCGATAATCAGCGCCCTGTTCAGATGTTCGCAGCATTGCGCGGCCATGTACACGCCGCGCTCCGAGAATACTCCGTTTAGAGCGCCGAATACGACGGCGCCGGCCTCGGCGTTCGAACCGGTTCCTATGCTGCTTCCCATTATCTCGCTGGTGGAACACCCCACGACAACGATCTGCCCCGCCGTCAGTCTTGCCTTCTCACATAACTCAAGCGCGGCGGCATAGGAAGCTTCCGCTATATCACCAGACAAAAGAAATCCTCCAACGACTTAATCGCTGCGCCATCTCGGAGCCGTCGCGTTGCGGCGGCACAGGAAGCTTCCGCTATATCACTAAGCAAAGCACTGCTCCTATTTATCGAGCGAGATATTGTCGATCCCGTTTTGCTCAAACTCCTCGATGTACTCGTCTATCCGGCTTGCCAGTTCGCTCATGTTATCGGGGCCGATCGGCTCGAATTCCATATCCCGGCGCGCCAGCTCTTCGGCCAGTATTTCAAAGAAAATCGAATCCTCATAGTCGGCGATCGCCTCGTGTATCCCGCCGTCTTCAAAAGCCGCGGACGGCCTTGCGGGGCCCTCGGCGAAATCGACCAGCGTCGTCATATCGCATGACAGGCAGTATGCGAATAACTTGCTCTCAACATTGTCATAATCGGCAAAGCGGTCCGTGCCTCTTGTCGAATTGAGCACCCAGTTCCCTATGTACGCCATATCCAACAGACGTCTGAACTCCATTTCCGTCAGTTCAATTTTCATCCCTGTTTCCTCCGTGAAAAAGACTTCCGCTCATTGGATTATAGCAGAAGTCTGTGAGAATTTCCACAGAAAATTTAACATTTTTCAACATGCCGCCGCGCCACCGGCAGATTTGCCGCTACACCGCCACGGTCTCGCTGCGTGTTATCTCCTCAAGTATCGGGATGCGCAGTTCATCCGGGGCCGCCGGCAATACCAGCGCGATCTTAGTGCCAATGCCTTCGCGGCTGACGACGTCGATATGACCTCGATGCCTCGACGCGATCCACTGGGCTATCGACAGCCCGAGCCCCGCGCCGCCCGTCGCCCTTGTCCGGGACTCGTCCGCCCTGACAAACCTGTCGAACACATACGGCAGGATATCAGGGCTTATTCCAATGCCGCTGTCCGAAACAGCCAACCGCGCAAAAGCGCCGTCTCTCGCGGCCGATACTATTATCTCGCCGCCCTGATCGGTATACTTGATAGCGTTATCAACGAGAATGCGAAGCGATTGCTTGATAAGCGACTTGTCCGCCATGATCGCTACGCCTTCTTCGCACGCCACTTTAAACTCATGCCCGCTGTCGAGCATACGCGTCTCGCCTACGACTTCTTCGCAAAGCTCCGACAATACTATGCGCTCTTCAACAAGGCGGATCCTGTTACTGTCGCCGCGCGCAAGAAACAGGAGCTGTTCGACGAGATCTTTCATGTTCCCCGCTTCGTCCTTTATCGCGGAAACCGACTCGACGAGAGTTTTTTCGTCGTCCTTGCCCCAGCGGTCCAGAAGGTTCGCGTAACCCTGAATGACGGCGATCGGCGTGCGCAGCTCATGCGACGCGTCTGAAACGAAACGGGCCTGCGCGGCGTAAGACTCGTTGATCCTGTCAAGCATCCCGTTTATGGCAACCGCGACGTTTTGAAGCTCTTCCTGCAGATCGTCGACTTGTATCCTTGCGTCCAGCCGGCGCCCGTCGATGCCGTCCAGCCTTCCCGCAAGCGCCATTGCCTTCTCCAGATCGAGCTGCCTGTTGACCGCGTTGAGGCTTTGTGCGGCGCGCGCGAGTTCGGCGATAGGATCGAGAGTTTTGCGCACCATTTTCCTGTCGTCCGCCGTCCTAGACAGCAGCGTCAGCAGTTCAATGACGAGCAGCGCGAAAAACGAGTACAGGAAGTATAATATGAACGAGCCGATATAAAGCTCCACTTCAACGATCCTGCCTTCGGATGCTACGCTTACCACATAGCTTATGCTGCCGACCGTACTCCTGAATCCTCCCGCCGTCGCGCGGATCCCTCTTACCGCGCGGTCCGGTTCATATGAGAGGTATTTGGAAAACGGCCACGGCATGGTTTGCCAAATCGTAGGCTCCGGTGTTGACCGTATCTCTATCCCCGACAGTCCGACCCACTCGCCGATCGCCGGCGGTTCTTTTCCGGTTATCATCTCAAGCGAACTTATGACCTTTTTTTCGCAATAAAACGCAAGCGATACTGAAGCAATTACGCATATCATTATATTCAGCGAAATAAACAACCCCAGCAGCCGGAAAAACAGTTTGCTGTTCAGTTTTCGCGTGATCGAAAACCTTATCCTGCCGGGTTCCGCGGCTTTAGCTTGATTTTTCATCTTTAATCACATACCCTACTCCGCGAACGGTGTGAATAAGCTTTACGTCGAACGCTTCGTCTATTTTGGATCGTAAAAACCGAATATATACGTCGACCGCGTTTGTGCCGCCGTCAAAGTCGTAATCCCACACATGTTCCAGCAGCATCTCGCGCGTGACGACGATGCCCTTGTTCTTCAAAAGGTAATGCAGAAGATCGAATTCGCGCTTTGTAAGCTCAACATGTTCGTCTTTTACCGTTACGGTATGCCGTTTAATGTCGAGGGAGACGCCCACGGCGGAGAGTACATCCCCGGAGTCCGATCCGTTGGATTGCTTGCGCAGCGTGGCGCGGATACGCGCAAGCAACTCCTCTATCGCAAAAGGTTTAGTAATATAGTCTTCCGCGCCCTGATCCAAACCGGCGACTTTATCCATGACCTCGTCGCGCGCCGTAAGCATTATAACAGGCACCGACGATACGCGGCGAAGGCGGCGGAGGACTTCCATGCCGTTGAGTTCGGGCAGCATTATGTCCAGTAAAACCAGATCGAACTCGCCGGAAGCTGCCAGGTCGTACCCCTCCCTGCCGGTAAACGCTTTAGTTACCGAGTACCCCTCGTGGTTCAGTTCCAATTCCACGAACCTGGCAAGCTTCTCTTCGTCCTCGACCAACAGTATCTTTGTTCCGTCCATGTTGTTTCCGCCTCCGCTCCTACAGCGCCCTTTGTGAATGCCGCTGCTGAAATTTCGTTATCCTTCGTTACCGGACGCTGCCCGGAACGCGCCGCCGATTATCACTCGTCTCCGGTCATCGCCGCTCATTGCTCTCCGTTTTCTTCCGTCCCGTTCCTGCCCTCTGAAAAATTCCTTTTTACGTCCTCGACCACATTTGACGCGCCGTCCATTACGCGGTTAATGGATTCCGTCCCGAGTTCCTGTCCGCGGAAATTATAGCGGAAGCCCAGGAACAAGCTCAGTACGAACAGCGGGACCGTTACCCAGAAGAAGCATACCACCAGGAGCACGAGAACCGTCACCGGGCATGAGAACATATGCTCGCCGCCTCTTGACGTCGCGTCAAGGAAGTTTGTGTTGCCTTTATGGAGCATATCCAGGCAGAACCTTCCGAGCTTTTTCATCATCACCGAAAAGCTTCCGCCTCCGTTTGCCGCTTTTCCGCCGTGATCGTAATTGTTCTTCCGCTGATACTGGTTTTGACGCTGCTGCTGATACTGCTGCTGACGCTGGCCGTCAGGCGCCGCCGACCCGGAGAAGAACCCCCCGCCGGCGGGTACGATGGCCTTACCCTGATTTTCAAGCCATATCAGCGCTTCGAGAATATCCCCGCCCGAGTTGTCCAGGGCTTCTTTCGCCTCCGCAAAAGTCACGTCCGCTTTCTCACGGAGTTTTTCTACTTTTTCAAGCTCTGTCATTTTATTCGCCCTCCTTAACTATTTCCGCCCGGGTCCGCGCCGTCATGCGCCGCCGTATTCCCCGGCTGATAAAGGGAGTATAACAGGCAAGGATAAAAACGCAATTTGACGAAGATGAAAACAGGATTAAAACAATGTGAGAAAAGAGTATAATGAAGTGGCGGAGGTACGCGCAGACTGCTCACTTGTTTCTTGTTCTTTCACGCCGGCGTCCTGTTATATCTCCTGTCTGTGGAAATAAACAGGTATAAAACCAGCGCAAACGCGACGAAAACTGCCGCGGCCCAGTAGGTGACCCTGAAATCCCATTGGTCGGCTATAGCGCCAAGCAGCGGCGCGCCGACGGCAAAACCTATGTCGATAGCAGAGAAGTACGCTCCCGAAGCGGTCCCTCGCCTGGCCGGCGAACAGCGTTTGAACATCATTGAATTTATTGTCGGCATTGCCGCGCCCTGCGCAAGCCCTATTGGAAGGCCGAGGGCTATGAGCGCCCCGATACTGCCTACCATAGGCAGCACAGCCAGGCTTGCCATAAGGAGGATCATGCTCGGAATCATTATGACGTCAGATCCGCGCCTGTCCGCGACCTTTCCGAACAGGAAACGCGAGATCACTGTTCCGACGGCGCTGACTGCGTAATACACACCGGGGTTTCCAATTTCCTTCCACCGCGCGAACGGCGCCAGGAAAACCATTATGCCGGAGACGCCCGTCTGCAGGAGAATGAGCACCGCGACGGGGGCAAAGACCGCGTACTCGAACCCAAGCAGCGTTTTCGGCAGTTGCTTCCCGTCATAGCTTGCGTCGTCCGGCGGCGATACTGTTCGCCCGGCATTGACTTCGCCTGAACGCGGCGCTTCGACGTCCGCAGACTGCTTTTTTCGTTTTCGTTCGTAGCTTATGCAACTGTTTGTGATCGCGCTGGCGGCGCACAAGCCCGCCGTCAACAGGAACAGCATCCTGTAGTCGCTCATCCTGTCCCCGGCGATTATCGCCAAAGCGACGCCCGGGCCAATAGCCTGGGCGGCAGTCGCGTACAAACCAAAGTATCCGATGCCTTCCGCGAGCCGGCTCTTCGGCAAGACGTCCGCAGCGGCCGCCCCCGCGCACGTGGAATGCACGCCGAACCCGATCCCCGCGATCCCGCGAATGACCAGCAGCAGCGGCAGCACGGCGGTAAAGCCGATAAGGGCGCAGGTCACGCCGCATAACGCAGCGCCGGCAATCAGGAGTTTGACGCGCCCCATTCTATCGGAAATAATGCCTGACACGGGGCGCGCCGCAAGCGCGGTCATCGAATAGACCGTCGCCAGAATACCCGCTTGCATCGTCGAACCGCCGAGTTTGCTTATGTACAGCGGCGCGGCGACCAGGAAAAACTGATTCATCAGGGCGTGTACCGACGATGAGAACATTATCAGTATGTAGTCCGCCGAAAACAGCTTCTCCCGTTCTTCACTTACTGCCATTCAGATTATTCCAACGGCATTCCGGACGATTTATAGACAAAGGGTTTGACGTCTTCCCAGGTGTTGAATATGCCGTTATTGTGCATCTCGCCGAGCTGCTCTTCCGTATATCCCAGCTCCTTCAGTATTTCCTCGCTGTGTTCCGCCAGCATCGGCGCCCTCGCGTAAGGGATGACGTCGGCGCCGCCGATGGTGACCGGCGGGCGGATCATTGTGCGTTTACCGGACGGGTAGTCGACTTCCTCGAATACGCCGGTCGCCCACGCCTGCCTGTCCTCCAGGACTTCCTCCCAGACATAGCAGATGGAAAACGGCACGTCGCCTTCGGTAAGTATCTCCGACCACTCTTCGGCGGTTTTCTGCGCGAACGCGTCGCTCAGTATCTGAATGAACTCGCCGTGCAGTTTGTTTCTGGTAATGTTTGCTATCGTATACCTTTCGTCCCCGACGAGATCGGCGCGGCCGATAAGCGGCATGAACTTCGGATAGAACAGGTCGAACGGCGGCATTGATATCTGGATGTGGCGCCCGTCCTTGCTCCTGTATGTGTTGTTGAACGGGTTTTCAGCCGTTTTACGGCTTATCGGGTATTCCTGGCCCAGCCCTTTGTACTGCGCGGCCTGGATCGCTATTCCCTGCACGAATATCGACGTATGCAGAAGGTTTATCGAAACCTTGTCGCCTTTGCCCGTCTTCTCCGCGTTATACAGCGCGGTCATGATCCCCGCCGCCATAAACATGCCCGTGATATGGTCGCCGACGCCCGGGATAAGGTTGATCGGCTCCGAATCCTTTTGGTACAGCGTTCCGAGCAGCCCGCCGCGCGCCCAAAACGACGTGAAGTCGTAACCCGGAAGGTTCATGTCGGGGCCCGTTTCGCCGAACCCGGTCAGCGTCGCGTATACGAGTTTCGGGAATCTGTCCTTCAGGCTGTCAAAGTCGAGGCCCAGTTTCGCCAGCGCCTGCGGCCGCCAGTTCGTGACGAATATGTCGGTGTCTTCAAGCAGCTTATAGAGGATCTCCCGTCCTTCAGGCGCTTTGAGGTTGACGACAATGCTGCGCTTATGCGCGTTTTCAAGGTCGAACGTCGTGTTCTCGTAAGGGTCGCCCAGCCGGCCTTCGGATTCTCCGTTGAAACGGACGTTGTCCCCGGTTTTCGGCTCGACTTTTATCACGTCCGCGCCGAATTCGGCAAAGAAGCGCGCGCATGCCGGCACCGCGATAAACGTGCTCATCTCCAGCACTTTTATTCCCTCGAGTGGTTTTCTTTCGCTCATTTAGCGGTCCTCCTATTTAGAAAATCATTGATACTCCGAACATTCTATTGTAATTGGTCAAACTTGTCAATTGATTCCGGAAAAATGTTGAAAAGCGTCTTTTGCCTGTCGTTTGCCTCTAAGTAATCAGCGGTTGCTATTCAGGGGGCGCCGTAGCTGTACTCTGAACAGTTACATCAGCGGTTACTTAAATGTGTTGAAATTGTCACATTTTCCATTGTAAGTCAAAAAGAATGCTGATATAATCATTTGGATTGGAGATGAGACTGAATGTCTATGCGAGTCAGGGCCGCTCTGGTGATCATGGCGGTGGTTTTTGTTTTTACCGCGGCAAGCTTCGTTTTGAGCCTGTCGTTTACCCAAAGGCATATGACCGAAACGATCGAGCAGGAACTGTCTCTGGCTCTTGATATCGCCGACACGGTCATCACCACAAAAATCAGCCTCCTGAAGTCAAACGCCGAAACGCTGGCGACCAGGCTCAACGCCCTCCCCGACGATGAGATTGCCGGCGCGATGGAGGCGTATATCGACGATTATATAGATTTCATCGCGCTCGCTCTATATGATGAAAACGGCGCTATAGCTTACACCGGCGAGCTGATGATCATACCGGAGCCGGAAGTCATAAGGCAGGCGTTCGCCGGAGAGAGCTACCTGTCTTCGGCCCACTTCAACACGTATGACGGCAGTTCGAACGGAAGTTTCATTATCAACATATATGTCCCGATGAGTCAAAACAGGGTGCTGACCGCCGCAATAGACGGGATGCACTTCTCCAGGCTTCTGTCTGTGTACCGGCTATGGCAGACGGGCAGCATATTCATCGTAGACAGACACGGCACGTTCATGGCAAGCAGCAGGTCAGACCTTGTGCTCGGGCAGCGCAACCTCATTGACGACGCGGAGACTGTCGCAGAACTGGAGTCGGCGGGCGAGTTTTACCGGAACATGATATCGACAGAGGGAAAAAGCTCCGGCAGTTACATCTTCGAGGGCATGGAGCGCATATGCGTATACAAAAAAGTAACGGGTTCAAAAGTCGGCTGGTACATCGGCGTGACGGCCCCGCTGCGGGAGAGCCCGCTGCGAAACCTTCAAAGCGGGCTGATGTATTCCGCCCTGTTCCTGCTGGCCGCCGGCGCCGTTGTTTCCATTCTTGTTTCCGGAATCGCCATAACGCCGTTTAAAACCATTGAAATGCAGGCGGAGCAGATAAAAGAGGAGCACGACCGGACTTCCCTGCTGCTTGATACGATGCCGCTTTCCTGCTGCCTGATCGACGAAAACTCCAACGTTTTCAGGTGCAACGAGGGTACCGTCAGACTGTTTGAGCTTAAGAGCAGGGATGAATTCCTGGATCATTTTTATGAATTTTCGCCGAAATACCAGCCGGACGGCAGGCTTTCCTACGCGGCGATCCTTGATTGCATCAAGAAAGCTTTCACCGACGGCATGTACGTTTGCGAATGGCTGCATCAAAAGAGGGACGGGACTCCGATCCCCACAGAGGTCGCGCTTATCCGGATAATATATGATAACGATTACGTCGTCGCCGCCTACGTGCGGGATCTGCGCGAGTACAAGAGGATGCTCGGCGAGATCGAAGCGCAGGCCGAAAAAATTCGAGAGGCGAACGAGCATACCACGCTTTTGCTCGACGCGATGCCCCTGGCCTGCAACTTATGGGACAGCGAGCTCAATGTTTTCGGATGCAACGCCGAGAACATAAGGCTGTTCGGAGTGAAAGACGAGCAGGAGTTTCTGGATCACTTCGATGAGTTGTCTCCGGAATATCAGCCCGACGGTTATCCCTCCAAGAACAAAGCGGAGTTCGTGAGGAGGGCTTTCGAGGAAGGCAGATGCGTCTTTGAATGGATGCACCAGAGACGTGACGGTACGCCCATCCCTTCAGAGGTCACGCTCGTGCGCGTCGCGTATGGCAGCGGTTACGCCGTCGCGGGGTACGTCCGCGACCTGCGCGAGCACAAGCGTATGATCGACGAGATCGAACACAACAACAGGCTGATAAACATTGTCAATCAGGCGGCGAATATACTGCTGCAGTCGGATAGCGATATCTTTGAGGAAAACCTGTGTAAGTGCATGGCAATGATCGGAACGGCCGTGAGCGCCGACCGCGTTTGCATATGGAAAAATAAGACAGTCGGAGGCCGCCTGTATTGCGATCTGGTTTACGATTGGCCGGGCGGCGCCGGGTCGCTGATAAATAAAAACGTCGCGATCGACGTTTCATATGACGACAACACGCCCGGTTGGGAAGAGATTCTCTCCGGCGGAAAGTGTATCAACACATCCATCAGCCGGTTATCGCCGGAGGAACAGGTTCAGCTTGAAGCGCACGGCGTAAAGTCGCTCTTTGTAGCCCCTGTTTTCGTTCGCGGGGAGTTTTGGGGCTATGTCGGGTTCGACGACTATGTAAACGAGAAAGTGTTCGCCGAAGACGAAGCTTCCACTTTGCTGTCAGGCAGCCTGCTTATCGCCAACGCCCTCGTGCGCAACGACATGATGCTGAGCCTTCGCGAGGCATCGGGCCAGTTGGAGACTGCGCTCAACGACGCAACCAGGGCAAACGCGGCAAAGAGCAGTTTTCTCGCAAATATGAGCCATGAGATGCGGACTCCGCTGAACGCCATAATCGGTCTGACCGACCTGGCGCTGGGAAACGAAAAGCTGGATGAAGACAGTTTCATGAACCTTGAAAAAATCAACGGCGCGGGTCTGGCGCTGCTCAGCACAGTCAATGATATCCTTGACATTTCTAAAATAGAGGCCGGGAAGTTCGAGCTCGTCCCCGCCGTGTACGACCTGCCCAGCCTGATAAACGATACCGTGACCCAAAGTATTATGCATAAGGGCGAAAAGCTCATAGACCTGGTTCTTGACCTGGAGGGCGACCTGCCCGCCAAGCTTTGCGGCGACGAGCTGAGGATCAAGCAGATACTCAACAATCTTCTGTCAAACGCGTTTAAATACACGAAGGAGGGCACGGTCCGGCTCGGCATTCGCTGTGATAGCGGACCCGGAGACGCCCCCCCGGGCGAGGGCGACGCCGAGGTCAAAGGCGACCGGGACACCGGCGGCGACGAGGCCAAGGGCGACCGGGACGTCGGCGGCGTCGTGGTCAAAGGCGACCCGGGCGAGGGCGACACGGTTTGGGTCAAACTGTATGTCAAGGACACCGGCATCGGCATCCGGCCCGAGAACCTTGCCGGTATCTTCGACGATTACTCGCAGACGGACACGCTGGCAAACCGCAGGATCATGGGCACGGGGCTGGGGCTTTCCATAACAAAAAGAATGGTAGAGCTGATGGCCGGCAGCATAAGCGTCGAAAGCGAATACGGCAAAGGAAGCGTTTTCTCGGTTGAACTGCCGCAAAAATATGTCGGCGACCTGACTATCGGCGTGGAAATGGCCGACAACCTGAAAAACTTCCAGTACTACGAGCAAAAACGCAGGCAGAACTCCAAACTGGCCAGGATCCGGCTTCCATACGCGCGCGTGCTGGTCGTCGACGACGTAGCGACGAATCTGGACGTCGCGAAGGGTCTGATGAAGCCCTATGGCATGCAAATAGACTGCGTAGTCAGCGGTCAGGAGGCTATCGACGCAATAAGGGACGAGAAAGTCATTTACAACGCAGTGTTCATGGATCATATGATGCCGGGGATGGACGGTATAGAGGCTACGCGTCTTATCCGGGAGATCGGCACGGATTACGCAAAGGCCGTTCCCGTGATCGCTCTTACCGCCAACGCGATAACCGGAAACGAAGAGATGTTTCTGAGCAAAGGCTTCCAGGCCTTTATCTCAAAACCGATAGAGCTCGCCAGACTCGACGCGGTGATACGTCAATGGGTCAGGGACAAAGAACAGGAGAAGCTCTTTTTTGACAAGCTGGTGAACGTTGGCGGCAACATCATCACCGACGCGCGCAAAGGCGCCGACAGACGCTCCGACTCTGACAGGCGCAACGGGCTTGACAGGCGCGTCTACGGAAAACTGTACGGCAGGCTCGACATAAAAAAAGGCCTGAAACGCTTCGGCGACAATGAGGAGACCTACTTAGGCGTATTGCGGTCATACGCGGTAAACACAAAACCGCTGATCGAAAAAATCAAAACCGCCGATACGGACGACCCGGAGAGCTACGCGATATCCGTCCACGGCTTGAAAGGTTCCAGTCGCGGGATTTTCGCGGATGTCGCGGGAGATAAGGCCGAAGCCCTTGAGAACGCGGCAAAAGAGGGCGACGTCGACTTTATCCGAAAGAACAACCAGTCGCTCATAGATGAGTTGGAAGATCTTATCGCGGTCATCGAAGACGCGCTCGAAAAGATGGACGAGGAAAACCCGAAACCGGTAATAGAGCGCCCGGACAAAGAGTCTCTGGAAGCGCTGCTCGACGCGTGTAGAAACTATGATATGGACAGCGTAGACGCTGTCATGGAGGAACTCGAGCAATACGAGTACGCGTCGGGCGGCGAGCTGATCGCCTGGCTGCGCGAAAACGTGGACGAAGCTGATTTTTCGAGTATCATCGAGAAGCTGTCTGAGCAATAACAAGGGAGAACTGAAAACATGGTGAACGAACGGAGCAAAATAATACTTGTCGACGATGTAAAGGCGAACCTTACGATGGGCAGGGATCTGCTGAAAACGTTCTATGAAGTTTACCCGGCGAATTCAGCCGACAGGCTGTTCGAGCTTCTGGAAAACGTCCTCCCCGACCTGATTCTGCTTGACATCGAAATGCCGGGGGTCAACGGCTACGAGGCAATAAAGATGCTGAAAGCGGATCCGCGCTTCTCTGAGATCCCGGTAATCTTCCTGACTTCAAAGGACGACGACGACAGCGAAATGGAAGGCCTGGATCTTGGCGCCGTAGACTATGTGACCAAACCGTTCTCCGGGCCGCTGCTTCTCAAGCGCATACTCAACCAGCTGCTGATAGTTCATCAAACGAAAGAACTGCTTGCCAGCCAGGCCGCGCTTAAGGACTATACCGAGAACCTGGAGATCAAGGTGAGAGAGAAAACCGCCGAGGTCTCAAACCTGCAAAACGCGATCCTTGCGACCGTGGCGGACCTCGTGGAGTTCCGGGACAAGCTTACGGGAGGCCATATAACGCGCACGCAGCAGTACTTGCAGGCGATACTTGATGAGATGATCCGCGAAAACATATACACGGATGAGATAGCGAACTGGAACATGGAATTTTTCCTGCCCGCCGCGCAACTGCACGACGTCGGAAAAATCGCGATTTCGGATCTGATATTAAACAAACCCTCCAGGCTCACGCCGGAAGAGTTTGAGATCATGAAGACCCATGTGACGGCCGGGGTCGACGCTATAGAACATATTATGCGAAAAACAAACGAGCATGTGTTCTTAAACCATGCTCTGCTGATCGCGGGGACGCACCACGAAAAATGGGACGGCTCCGGTTACCCCGTAGGGTTGAAAGGATTGAACATCCCGATCGAAGGGCGGCTGATGGCTATCGCCGACGTATACGACGCTTTGATTTCCTCCCGTCCGTATAAGAAAGCGCTTTCTCACGAGGAAGCTTGCGCCATCATCATCAACGGCTCCGGAAGCCATTTCGACCCTGTCCTGGTTGAAGTGTTCAAAAACGTAAAGGCAGGCTTTGAGCAAATCGCCCTGTTGAACGCGGATTGAGGATCTCAATAAACCACACGAAGTGTCTTTCTGAGTATAGCGAAGAATCTTTCTCCCGTTGCAATACATAAGCACAAATGTGAGCTGCGCCCACAACCCAAAAAACCATAAGATTAACTGCTTGCTCACGCGCCGCGCAAGCGCGACGAGTAACTAATTGACCGGAATTAACTTGTTATTTATTAATGTTGTGAGTCAATTAGTTACTAAGGTTCTTCGGTCACTTCGCTCCCTCAGAATGACAGATTATTGGAAGTAACCAATTCAGAATATTACTGATCAGCGGTTACCTCGATGTATTCTTTCAGCTTGGCTATAACTTCGTCGATGGCTACCGGTTTTCCGAGGTGGTCGTTCATGCCCGCCGCGAGGCATTGCTCGATATCCTCGCGAAATACATTTGCGGTCATAGCGATAATGGGGACTTTCAGGGCGCCCGGCGCCCCGGACGATCGAATGCGCCTCGCCGCTTCGTAGCCGTCCATCTCCGGCATCTGAATATCCATGAGTATCGAGTCATACCCGTTCGGCTCGGCCGTGAACTTCCTTACCGCTTCTATACCGTCGCACGCAAAGTCTATTTGCGCGCCCGTGTCTTCGAGCAGAGTGTTTATGATCTCGCGGTTGATATCGACGTCTTCCGCTATAAGGATACGTTTTCCCTTCAACGCCCCATCTCCGCCGTCGCCCGGTCCGGCGCCAGATACAGCATCGCTTTCGGCGGCGCCGACTCCGGCGGTTTCGGCTGCGCCCGCTCCGGCGGTTTCGGCTGCGCCCGCTCCGGCGGTTTCGGCTGCGCCCGCTCCGGCGGTTTCGGTGGCGCCCGCACCGGTGGTTTCGGTGGCGCCCGTTCCGGTGGTTTTTTGCGCTACGACGTCGAAAATGAATGACGCGCCTTTTTCGAGCTCCGACTCAACCCATATTTTACCACCCATCAGTTCGACGATGCGCCTGCATATCGAAAGGCCGAGCCCCGTTCCGCCGAACTTGCGGGATAGGCTGCCGTCCGCCTGTTCAAACGGAGTGAACAGGCGTTTCTTTTGTTCTTCGGATATGCCTATCCCGGTATCTTTTACTGTGAACCCGATCGTGCATGTTTCGGGTTCGTCCGAGATCAGCGACGCAGTCAGTTTCACTGCGCCGTGTTCCGGCGTGAATTTGACCGCGTTAGAGAGAAGGTTCGTAATGACCTGCACAAGGCGCTGCTCGTCCGATATTATCCGCGGCGGTATACTGTCGTCGACGTCGATAATGAATTTCTGCTTTTTGTCGTCGACGCGCGTATTGAATATATTAGCGACGGTGTCGATCATATTCCGGAAATCAAATTCGCCGAACGACAGCTCAAGTTTGTCGGCTTCGATCTTTGACATGTCCAGAATATCGTTTATCACCCCAAGGAGATGCGTCGACGCGTCCTTAATTTTCTTGAACGAATAGTCCTTCTTCTCAACGTCCGTCGCTGCGCCGCCGATCGAAGTCATCCCGATTATAGCGTTCATCGGCGTTCGCATCTCGTGCGTCATGCGCGCCATGAACTCCGATTTCGCGCGCGTCGACTGTTCCGCCAGTTCCCGGGCGCGCTCGGCTTCATGCCTGGTCTGGATGATCTCCGTTATGTCGGTGAATACGATCATCGTCCCCATCACTGTTTCGCTTTCGTAAAGTACGGGAGTTATATGGATATCATAAGTGCGCAGATTGCCGTCCCTGCCTATATCGATGCTTTGCTCTGTCTTACGCGCGTGAACGTTGATCAACGCGTCGTTGTTCAACTCGTCCATGGTTTTCAGAAACCCGTGCGCTGACAACGGCGCAAAAATCTCGCTAAAGGACTTTCCGCTGATATCCTCAGCCGAGGCGGCCTTGTATAGGCGGACGAACGACTCACTGGCAAGCACCGCGCTGCCGTCCGTATCAAAAACCAGGAGAATGTTCGGCGCGTTGGCTAGTATAAGGTTGATATATTGCTGCAGCCTGGATTTTTCTATCAGTTCCGCGCTGCGCCTTTCTTCAAGCTGCTGCGCCATGGAGTTGAAAGCAGCGGCGAAATCGCCCATGAAAGATACGCGCTGCTGATAGTCGCCCATGGCGACCTGCTGAGTCTGCCATGTCATGTGCTTCAGTGAAGCGTGAAGCGATTTCAGCGGGGAGGCCAGTTCGTTGCCCGGGGACGGTATTTTCCCGGTCAAGTCGCCTCTCGCCAGAGTCTGAGCCAGCGTTTTCGTTTCCATGACGCACTCGGCGAAATAGCGAAGCCCGTCGCCAAAGTCGCGAAAACCTTCCGGTAACTCGTCGACAGGTAAACTCGCGTGTTCCGGATCATAAATCACGTCGTTTAAATAATCGAACAACTTTTCGGCGACAGGGTCCACTTTATTCACCTCCGATCATACGGCCGCCGCTGCAGGCCGTCAGTTTATTGTGTTACTCGTCCATCACAGTGCCGTTGAACCGGCATACTCTGTCGCCGCTCGCCCAGCAGTCCACCTCGCGCACGTCGTACTTTTTGCCCGTATAGGTTTCAAGGATGCCGGAGATGAATCCTTCATCGTAGACGCAGACGTTCTCGTTTGTGATAGGCAGGCCGCTGCAATCGAGGTCCTGGCCGACAGTCAATACGATGTTGCCCGTGTCCGGGTCGAAAGCTTCCATGCGGAGTATCCCGATCTTCAGGTTCTCAAGCGCTCTTTGCAGATTTGCCACAAAAACGTTGAAATCCACCGTCATATCCAGATTGGATCTGGCGAACTCGCTCCCGGCCATGAAGCCCGCCTGCCTGAAGTATTCGTTCGCCTGTTCAAGTCCATGCGCTTTACTCAGAACGTCGAGCATCGTATACTGCATGAGCCGGTAAACTACCACGGGCATATCCTCGCCCAAATCGCCCCGGCCCTCTCTGATGTCTCCCAGTTTTTCCCAGGAGAATGCCTTATGTTTTTTGCTTTTCATGAATACGTTTTCCATTTTTCGTTCCTCCTAAAATGTGAAAGATTGTAAGACGAGCTTTATACCTTAGGCCGGCGCCCGCCGGAGGCGGACGGATAGAGCTAAGTTTGATAATATGCTCGCAATTTGTATTGTAAATTGTAAAGCAGCTTTAATGTCAAGATGTAAATTGAAAAAATTTGAACATTTCCTCAGTTTTTTTCCTGTTACGGGAAACTCAGTAATATCAACCGTTTCAACCCGCCGTGGAGTCGCTGCCTCACTTCCTGAATAAGTAAAAGCACCTGAAAAGCCGTAAAATAACTTCAAGGTACTTGAAACTTTTCGGATGAGGCTCCGAAGCTGCGGTTCACGCCAGCAGTACGCTCGGGTTGTTGAAAATCAGCGAGCTGTATATGAACAGCGCGTCCGCGCCCGGCGTCCACTCTATGAACTGATCCAGCATCATCATATGTATGTATCTCAGGTCGATGATCGTCACTTTTGAATACCCGAGCGCCAAAAGCGGCGCCAGGCTGCTTCCGAATGAATCGCGGAACAGATACAGTTCGCGGCCGTTTCCGGCTTCACTTTCGATCACGATAAGCGGCTGCGGCCCGCGTAAAAACAGATCGTACGGGTCGACGCCGCTTAACCGCTCAAGGTCATAGACCGGGCCCGGTTCGAATTCGAGGGTCTTCTCGTTGAGATAACTGACCGAGAGCCCCGGAATGTGTAAAAATGACATTTCGTCCGCCGGAACGGGAAGGGCCAGTTGACCGGCGTATACGCCGCGAAACTCACCGGCCGATCCGCGGCTCGCGCCGGAACCGTTGTTGAGACCGCCCGACAAATACCCTGCGGCGCCGGAATCATCTCCTGCGACGGCGCCGAAGTTTGCGTCATCTGCCATGGCTGATATTAAGCGGTTCGCGACGGCTGCAATCATCGTCTGATCCCAATGCAAGTCCGTTTTATAGTATGAGTCCGCGTCAAGGTCGTCATATACTCTGATATATTCGTAGTCTCCCAGGACGTCGAAAAGTATCGCTTCCGCTTCGTTAATATCGAACCCCGGCATATAGTTACCGGCAAAAACGCTCTTATCCGGCACGACCGAGTAATAAACATTAATGCCCAGATCAGCCAAAACCCCGGCAGCCTTCCCTATACGCCCGGCTGTCTGCCGAAACGCCGGCGCGTCAAGGCGCGCGAACTCGCCGATCCCGACATTTTCGCTTCTATACAATCCCGACTTGTCTTTGAGCATATAAATATCAAAAACCATGAATGAACGGATCCTGCGGAACTCGTCCCGCAAAACGAAATTATCGGCGGCATAGGCGTCGAACTTGCCCATAAAGTTTCCTGAAAAAACAGTGTTTGCCGTCAGTTCCGGAAATTTCGCGGGGACCCTGCGCTCGCTGATCAGGATCGCCGGCGCGGGAACTAAAAGGTTGGCTATGAAAAATCCGCCGATGACGATTATGAAGACAGCGGAGGTCAGCGCATCCTTTAATTTGATTTTATGCTTCATAATGACATCCTCCGAACGCGGGCCGCAACGTGACGCAAAGCGACGCTGCACGGCGCATTGCGTCAGAACCTGAAGTAAATAAAGGGATTATATGATCCGTCGATCATGCTTGCGGTCGCGGCGAGCAGTATGACGGCTAAAACCACCGGCTCAAGCGCCGTCGCGAGGCGTTTTTTCGCGACGACCGTTTCCGCGAACTTCCTGACCAGCGGCGTCGCTCCTATTATACCGACGACAAGCGGCAGCGAGTAGCTCCACAGATAATACAGCGACTCCTTACCCGCGAAAGAGCTTGCTCCCGCGCCGAAAACCCTGCCTGTTACGGCCAGCGCCGCGCCGAAACCCTGCGAGTCAAAGAGCGCCCAGCCGACGATCACGACAATTATCACATAAAAATGCCGCAGCGCTCCCGGCGTTTTGTCCAGCACTTTGCTGAAGAAGAATTTTTCGAACAAAAGTATGAGCCCGAAATACCCGCCCCACAAGATGAAGTTCCAGTCGGCGCCATGCCAGAACCCCGTGAGCATCCAAACGGCCATGATATTGAGCACTTGCCTTAGCGCCTTGACGCGGTTCCCTCCCAACGGGATGTATACGTAATCCCTGAACCATCGCGAAAGCGTCATATGCCAGCGTCTCCAGAAATCGGTAATGCTGTCCGCGATGTATGGATAGTTGAAGTTTTCAGGGAACTTGAATCCCAATATCCTCCCCAACCCTATCGCCATATCGCTGTATCCGGAGAAATCAAAGTATATCTGTAAAGTATATGCCAGTAAGTACACCCATACGAAAAGGACGCTCCGCTCCCCGCTTTGCTTGAATATATCGACCAGCTCGCCGAAAAGATTTGCCAGCAGCATCTTCTTACCGAGCCCTATTATAAAGCGGCGGGCTCCGGCCGCAAACCCGCTCAGCGAATGGACGCGCGCCCCGAGCTCGCGGGCTATATCCGAATATCGCACGATCGGCCCGGCTATGAGTTGCGGGAACAGCGACACAAAAGCTGAAAAGTCCAGCACGCTGCGCTGTATCTCAATTTTCCCTCTGTACAGGTCTATAGTGTAGCTGACGATCTGGAACGTATAGAAACTAATGCCGATCGGCATAAGCAAATCAATAAGCGGGATCTTGCTGTTTAGTACGGAGTTTATGTTGGAAATAAAAAAGTTCGCGTATTTGAAGAATATCAGCGAAGAGAAGCTCACTACAACAGAGACAATCATGAAGACCTTTGACGCGCCGCGTCCCCGGTACTTATTTATAAGCAGCCCGAATCCCCACGCAAGAACGCATTGCGCCGCCATCAGAAAAACGTAACGCGGCTCGCCCCAGGCGTAGAAAACGAGGCTCAGCGCCAACAGCGTCAGGTTTCTCAGACGCGGCGAACCCTTGCGCGCAGGCGTCAGAAAGTACAGGATCAGCGTAACCGGTAAAAAGTAGTATAAAAATGTCGGGCTTGAAAAAACCACTTTGGGACTCCAGTCATTAAGTTATATGTGATTCCACTGCAACAACTCGCGTCATCAGACTCGCGTCGGATTTTTTCGATAGTTTTACGGGTTTTGAGGGCGAATGATTGGTTCATTTAACCGAAAA
>Ga0082212_10003807_pt1 | contig 21219 bp, 11 predicted proteins | sample TergutNt197P3_FD_71548 | JGI IMG/M metagenome (GOLD analysis project Ga0082212, IMG submission 71548) | Neocapritermes taracua P3 segment gut microbial communities from Petit-Saut dam, French Guiana - Nt197 P3 | ecosystem: Host-associated > Arthropoda: Insects > Digestive system > Gut ... | reverse complement strand
AATCCCGAACAGTCGATACCATATTTCGTGTTCCCGCCATAACGATATTTAACTCCCAGCCACCTGCTACCTTCATCGTATAACGTCAGATTATCTGCCGGCGTCAGTTGCATGCCATACTGTCTCGACAATCCCGTAATCGTCCGGCTGTTGTATTTGTGTGACGTTGCCGTTTGTTTGCGTGTACTGCATGAAACGATACTTAATACAGCGCAACAGATTAATAACAGGTTTTTGATTTTCTTCATGATCAGCAAGGAATAGATTATATCTGCATCCCGTTCGGTCGATACATCCCGTTCGGTCGATACATCCCTATATGGGATGTATACCGTCATTTACGCTTGATTGATTGCAAATCATACCCATTCGCAACTTTTCTTAATGAAATCGTTCAATGTGTCACTTTCCGTAGGGAAGTAATGACGAATATTTCAATTGATAAATGAATTGTAAATATTATTCTGCTTCAACTGCGGGTTCTGCAACTACTTCTGCTTCAACTGTCGCTTCGACTATCTGTTCAGCAACTGCTTCTTCTGCAACTACCGCTTCAACTACCGTTTCGACAACCGGTTCTGCGACTATTTCTGTTGCAACTGCCGCTTCGACTGTGGGTTCTGCAACAGGTTCCGTTGCAACAGGTTCGGAGGCTATGCTTTTGACGGAGATATACGAGCGGTTATTTTTTGTTTTACGAAAAACAACAATTCCGTCGGTTAAGGCATAAATCGTATGGTCTTTTCCAATACCCACATTTTCACCCGGATGATGTGCCGTTCCACGTTGACGGACAATAATATTGCCGGCTTTTGCAAATTCGCCGCCAAAAAGTTTTACACCAAGTCGTTTACTTTCGGATTCACGTCCGTTCTTCGAACTACCAACTCCTTTTTTATGTGCCATTTTCCTGTTCTCCTTTACCGTTTATACAACAATATCTTTAATGCTCAATTCCGTAAATTGCTGACGGTGACCGTTCAATTTACGATGCCCTTTTCTTCTTTTCTTATGGAAGATCAGGATTTTCTTTCCCTTAACAAGCGGTGAAACGATTTCGCACACTACTTTTGCTCCACTAACTGTCGGTGTTCCTACGGTAACTGTACCGTCCACATCGACTAACAACACTTTTTCAAATTCAACCGTCTGTCCACTTTCCAGATTTTGGATGTGATGCACAAACATTTTCTTTTCTTTTTCGACCTTAAACTGCTGGCCATTAATTTCTACAATTGCATACATCTGTTTAATTATTAACAGGTTAAATCCCTAAGGCGGGTATCTGTCCAATACCTCTTTTCTGCCTTTTGAGGAAAAATCAGGGCGCAAAATTAGTGATTTTTTTTTATTCATGCAATTTTTTTCCGTTTTTTTAATAAAAAAAATGCCGACAAATCATGTGATTATCTACTTTTTTATCTACTTTTGTAAGCATTTAAGCAGGAATTTTACCATGAAAAAATTGTTCATTACTGGTATAATCATTATGTATGGAACTATTGTCGCCGCACAGGACCGGCGAAGCGGGGCGTCTTGGACTACCCGCAGTGAAGTCATTGCGCAAAACGGCATGGTCTGTTCATCGCATCCATTAGCTACACAAGTTGGGGTAGATGTGCTGAAGAAAGGAGGTACGGCTGTTGATGCGGCTATTGCCGTCAATGCCTGTCTCGGGTTAATGGAGCCGACAGGTTGTGGTGTCGGTGGCGATTTGTTTGCCATTGTGTGGGATGCCCGTACAAAAAAACTCTACGGACTCAACGCAAGCGGACGTTCGCCAAAATCATTGACCTTCGACTATTTCAAAAGCAATGGGATAACGACCATTCCTGCCTATGGACCGCTTCCGGTAAGCGTACCCGGGTGCGTGGACGGCTGGTTTGAACTGCATGCAAAATTTGGCAGGCTGCCTGTCGCAGTCTTGTTACAGCCGGCAATTGATTATGCCCAAAACGGTTTCCCGCTCACCGAAGTGATTGCGCCAGGCATCCAAAGCAGCATCGACCGTTTCGTGCCGCTGTATCCGAATATCAGGGAGACATACGCCCCTGACGGCGAAAGATGGAAGAAAGGCGACGTATTCCGTAATCCGTTATTAGCCAATACATTGAGAAAAATTGCCGAAAAAGGTCGCGACGAATTTTACAAAGGCGGGATTGCCGTTGTCATCAGCGATTTTATGCAAAATCAGGGCGGTTTTCTGAGTTATGAGGACCTGTCGTCGCATCATTCGGAATGGATTGAACCTGTGAGCGCTAATTATCGCGGTTACGATGTGTGGGAACTGCCCCCCAACGGTCAGGGTATCGCTGCACTGCAAATGCTTAATATGCTGGAACATTATGATATGCAATCGTTTAGATTCGGATCACCGGAACACATCCATTATTTTGTGGAGGCAAAAAAATTAGCCTTTGAAGACCGCGCAAAATATTATGCCGACATGGATTATCACAATGTACCTGTACAGCAACTAATCAGTAAAGAATATGCCGCCCGGCGTCGTGTATCCATATCCGATAGCCGCGCAAACAGAACCCCACAACCGGGCGTAATTGCCGACACCGACAATACGGTTTATCTCACAGTAGCCGACAAAGACGGTAATATGGTATCTTTTATCCAAAGCAATTACCGCGGCATGGGTAGCGGTATGGTACCTCCCGGACTGGGTTTTATGCTGCAGGACCGCGGCGAACTCTTTTCATTGGACCCGACACATGCTAACGCATTCGCACCGGGTAAACGCCCCTTTCATACGATTATACCTGCTTTTGTCACTAAAGACGGCAAACCGTTTCTCAGTCTTGGTGTGATGGGCGGCGATTTCCAGCCGTTGGGACATGTGCAGATACTGCTCAATATCATTGATTTCGGAATGAATGTGCAGGAAGCAGGCGATGCTCCGCGTATCGATCATCTCGGTTCCGCTTCGCCCACAGGCGAAGCGCAGGCTTCGGACGGCGGTTACATCGTATTGGAGAATGGCTTCCCAAGCGCTGCCATCCGCCGTCTGCTGGAAATGGGACATCAGGTCAGTTTTGGTTTCGGCGGCTCTTTTGGTGGTTATCAAGCCATCATGTACGACGCGCAACGAAAAATATATTTCGGCGCTTCCGAAAGCCGTAAAGACGGTTGCGCAATGGGATATTGACAAGTAGCACTTCTCGAAATTTTTTGATTTAAGGTAGTCGGCAAGTGGTTTGTATGAAAACCGAATTTCATTTGAGCAATTAAATGGTTGAAAGCGGTACGGGAATTATATAGCCATAATTGGCTATGCCGAATAGCCAATTATGGCTATTGACATGCCCGGTCGGCGCTTGTACCTTTGCAGCGTCAATTTGAATGAAAAGATATGGACAGAGAACGAAATTTTTCAATAACTTAAAATACATTATATTATGACAAAAAAGAATTACATTAAAAGCATGAACGTTATATTACAACGCCTGCTTATGGTTATGGCTGCCATTATGATGGCGTTAGTGACCTTTACCGCGTGTCTCGAAGACGAAAATGGTGTCGACCCCGATGTAAACGGAGACGGCAATGGCGAAAACAGCGAAATCGTTGGCGGTACCATAAAACTCACCGGCGCTATTTATCATTGGGATGGCGGGCATCCGGGTGCGCCGAGTTCTACTGCTTTCACGCCGTTAAAGGTTGCAGACCGTTTTACAAATTATAACGGCCCGCTTTATTTTGATGAATCGCTAAGCGGTCGGATTATCAAAGGTGAAGGAGGAATTTCAAATAGCAATCTTGACTTTACAATAACTGTGGAAAAGTTAAATAATAAAATAACATCTTTTTTTGGCGGTACCTATAATGACCTCAAATGTTCGCCCGATAACGCACAGTACTTTCAACTTCATTCTATTGACGTCAATGCTCCGTGGTTTGATGATCCCACATCCTTCGGCATCAATGGCACTTTACAAAGATGGAGCGCCCAAAGTATATCCGGAAATACATGTACGGCAAGTATGGTATATTATATTTATGTGGACAGGGATGTTACCATCACAGGAAAAGAGAAAGTTTATTATAACGCTACCTATAATAATTTCACCTTAACGTTTAAAAAGGGCTGGAATGAATTTTACGAAAAATATGTGTGGCATTATCCGGGTTTTGAGGAAGAAATAACGCTCAGTAATACCTCTTTTGCATCAGCCTATTACTGGGTAGTTGATGGATAATGTCAAAATTCCTGACCTCGGAAACATATATTGTTGAATACGAATAAAGTATTAAATTTGCAGCGGAAACAGAAAGCCGCTGTTTTTTTAAAATATGACTTATACCTTCAGCAACCCTTCCCTTATTTACGGATGATATGACGATAGTAAACCTCCACATTGACGTTCAGAAGCACGATGGAATGGTATATTATTTTAACGGTTTTCTTCCGTTTTATCAACATCGTGAAAATGACCGTTGCAGTTTCAAGCACATACTATGTCAGATGCTAAGCACAATTTAGCTACACGCGCTCAGTTATCCGATGCCTTTCAAATCCCTGCCCGCAGTATAAGCCGCCGGTTAGCCGAATTTAAAAAGGAAGGTGAAGCGGGATTTTATGCAAAAAAAAGTAGACCGCGAGCGCATGGGCAGACGACAAAATACTCGAATATTTATACACGCAACTTAACGATACCGAAACAGACATTAGAAATATTTGTTCAATGGAAACAATTATTTTTGATTCTAAAATTGACACCGTCGAACTGTTGCTTTTGGACTTGTTATTTACACGGATACGCCCATATTTCATCGCCTTTGAGCGGTTCAACCGTATTGCCAATATTTCCCACATCAATGATTTGTCTTACTGTTAACTTCGAAGGTGTTATAATGGCAAAGTTCGTACACCAGTAATTTTCGCAAATCATATTGAAGAAATTGGCGGTTTTCGGTTTGAATGTCTTACGTCCCGTTCCGCGTTGCAGGGAATCAAAAATAGCCATCGGACAGTCAGGCGTTGAAATGGCAAGGCTCAAATTGCTGCCCCGAATACTTACTCCGTCCTGTAAAGTCTGGTATTCCCCGCACGTACCCGGTATCTGGTCTGCGCCTGCCTGTACCCTGACACCCATAGAGTCATAAAACAAGTCAGGATCGATCACATTGAACGGAAACGCCATGTAAACAGCTATCGGGTCAATAATTTCCTTTGTCCAGATCGTAGTCACAATTTCGATACGCGGGATTAGGTCAAAAACATTCCACTGCTGTTCTATCCGTTTGGCAAACGGCTCTTCCATTACTTTCCGGTAAACCAGCGAATAGGGTGTTGCAGACTGCTGCGCATCCACCAGCGAGGGTGAACTGTGCAAAATATAGGCGGGATTGATGGTTCGGCCTGCCAAACCGTTACGCGCATTTTTGCCTTGCGGGCGTTCCACAATCAACTGCGCCGGAGCGTATTCCATACCTGTAAATATATCAATGTTTGAAGGCAGGTAGCTGATTTGGGCAATACATCCGTTTGAGTCGGTTTTTACATCAAAATATCTGCTTCCGGATAATGGTCTGATGTTGATGTTTTCATCATTCACCAGTTCAAACTTGCGTATTTCCCCCGGCTTAAGGTTTTCTATATGGAAACGGTACAGGGCGGGAAAGTAAGGCCACACGTCATTTGGAAAATCGGGCGGAGCGGCGAAACGGCTGTCCGGCACTGCCCATTCCGCGCCAAGGGTTTGGAGAAACGGATAGATTTTTCCGGTATCCGGTTCCCTGGCGCAATTTGCCTTAATCCTGAACGCCCTTGCCGAAAGTTCCACCCAGCCGCTACGGTTGGTTTCGCCGGGGTTGAATACCTCGAACAGGTCGGTTTGCGAAAACGGCTTGAAGTTTTTGCCGGCACGGATTACATCCGCCTTGAGCCGTCTGGAATTTTCGCCGGTTCGAACTAAAACATCCATTTTCTGGTAATGGGCGCCTTTTGTGCGCTCTCCATAAGGACGCGCCACGCTGTCGTATGCGCCCCAGGTATGTTCGGCGGCAAAGACAAGGTCATGATTCAGGGCAGAGAAATTTTGCTCAAAGTTTTCCGGCCGATTCATCCATTTCAAGCTGGCGTCGATGTCCGTGTTGCGGCGTTTGGCTGCCTGATAGACCGATATTTCAAACGGCGTGGAGGCAACGCCCGCCGCCCACCAGTCGCTCCACTCACCCTGTATGACCGGAGTTGATGCAGACAGCTGTTCTTTTATCCGGTTAAAGAAAACGGACGGGGTTGAAAATACTAATTTCGGTTTCAGTCCCGCATCGTTCCATGCCCTGATAAAATCGCTCAACTGCCGGCAGGGAATGTCGTTGTCAATCATCCAGTGGTTGGTGAAAGACAGCATGAGGCAGGGATGGCTGTATCCGGTATTTTTCAATTGTTCCAGTTTTCGTTTCAGGATTGAGGCTGATTTTTGCAGACCATCAGGAGTAGAATCGAAGATTTCATTCCCCGAAGGAGGGTTGAACCATACATCATGCCGGTTGGGCACGGGGCCGTGACGCCATCCGTCCCTGTTGAAATAACCGTAAGCATTGGCATAGCCTTCTCCATTGTACATCAACAGTTTGCGACCCAACGGCGCCTGCCACCAAAAGAACGACGGTGTTACAACGGGATTTCCTCCATAATAACCGTTGGCGCCCATGACGAAATGCTTTACACCCCTGTCGCATAACAGGTCGGCAAGACCGTAAGGCAAGCCGTTGACGTCGTTCTGCATGGCAACTGCAGGTTTGTATTTTCCAATGATTTTTAAGAGACGTTCCATTTCCCGCTCCAGTTCATAGCGTCCGCATAGACAGGTAAGGTTGCCGGGCATGGCGGTCAGTTCAATCAGTCCCTGTGATACATACCGGTCAAACAGATTTTTTTCTTCGACGGATGCTTCATTTAAAAAGCGTTCGACGATCCACAGTGATTCGGCGGTCCATTTAAACCTCGCTTCCGCCGGATAGTTTTTAGTTTCGGTAATATACCTGATGGCCAGTTGTAGTGCATGTACAAGGTCTTTCCATGCGCTTGAAGGCAAATCCGTGTAACCGAAGTCGGTATGACTCAGGTTGATCAGATGGATTTCTTCAATGTTGTTTTCTTTGGCTTTGTTAGTATACGGATAAAAACTGCTGATACCGAAATCAGGCAAAAAAATGGCGCCTGACGCCAAAGATGTGTTCTTTATCCACTCCCGTCTGTTCATAATTCTTTTTTATTTAATATTTATAACTTCTAATTTGATTCTCTAAAGCTTGAAATCGATGCAAACCGGATACAATTTCCACTTCAACGTCAAAATTTTTACTCTCGCCCGGTTTCAAGTATTCCAGCATATTTTTTTCAAGCGAATCCAGACGCCCGCCAACATGACAGTTGCATGGTTCGACGCCCAGCGCATACTCGCCTTCGCCCATTTGTTTCCACTGGGTAAGGTTGAAAAACTGTTTTTTATTGAAATGAAACGCTACTCCCAGTTCCAGCCGGCGATTTACCAATGCCACACAGGTATTCCCGTCTGCATCCGTTTTCAAGTCATGGTAAAACGTCTGTTCTGCGTAACCATGGGTAGGCGGCTGCATGTGCCGCCAGTTGCGGCAACCTTTAGAGGATTCGACATCGAAAGGAATAACACTCCTGCCGGACAGTAACAGTATGGCATCTTCATCCAGCAGGGGATAACCCAGATTAAAATGGTACAGCAGCATCAGCGGTTCGTCCCTGAAGCCCTTATTTTCAACACAATCATGCATGATTATCCTGTTTTCGCCATACGAACAGGTTATTTTCCTTTTCAACAGCAGGTTTTCACCGAAAAAACGGGCTTCCCTCATTTGTCCGCCAACAGTCATTACCGGGACGTCGCCGTCCCAAACGGTGGATGCGTATACTTCTTCGCCGGGCGTGTTGGAAATGCGTCCGTGCAAACCAAAAAATTCGCCGTTTTCGGTACAGGGTTCTCCAACATTCCGCAAACCGCAGGTGGTAAGAAATCCTGCATGAAAGTTACGGAAAAAAGCATGTTCGCTTCCGTCGAAATACACGGGCGACACGAAGCCCGTCTTTCCCAGGTAATTGCAATTGACGCCTTTGAAAGACAATCTGCCAATATCCAGACATCTGTCGGCAATTACCGTATATTCCAGTCCCGTACCGTTACATACATCAAAAGCTCTGACGCCATTGACTTTCCCTCCGGAAAGGGTGTATTCCCTAATCCCGAAGATTTGGCTGAAATCGCCTGTGTATCGAAACAATTCCCTTTTATTCATTTCTCTCTCAAATTCCACCCATCCAGACGCACGACCGGTTTTTGTCCGGAAAGGTGTTTGGTGGCAATACGAACTTCCAGCGTTTGCATTTCGCCGGGTAGGAGACTGATGTAATTGTCGCTCCAAAAGACAGGTAATATCTCTTCCGTTCCTTTTTGCAGAATGGCACGGACGAAAAACGCAAGCCGGTCAGAAGGATTGGTAATTGTAACCGTTACGACCGTTTCATCGCCTTCTTCACGAAAAGTTTCCGTATGATTGAGCGATACGGCAGGAAGATTTTCAAGACCCGTCAACTTTTCATTTGTCGGTATCCAGTAGAAATTGTCGGAAACGGGTGAATCTTCCGAATCTGCAAGCCGGAGTTTCAAATAATAGACGCCTTCCGGGAGATTGTCGTAACGCGCTATTTTTATTCCAATATCGGAAGATGATTCAGCAGAAACAGTTATTGATTGCTTTACGGTAACTAACTTTTTCATGTCGAAATCATACACTTCGGCATGAACCGTTCCCTGAAAAGCCTCCATCCTGTGATTGACGGCATAAATCTGGTCGTCCAGCGGACTCCAAAGGACATGCACCGGCCGGTTGGCTTTTTTGATGTAATAATAACTGACCATCGGACGGTGAAACCAGTCGAAAATCTGCCACTGGACGGATGGCCAACCGGAATTGATCTTCCATTGTGTGAGACCGCCCGTGATGTCCCACATCCGGTGCTGTACAGCCTCGAACATGGCGCGATTCTGGTCGGCAGTTAACACATGGCCTTTCCAGCAATAGTCGGCGACGTCGTTCGGCGCATTAAAAAGCCGGTAAATCGCTTCGTGATAGGGACGGTAATAGCTGTTGCCGCCATGCTCGGCCCACGCTGCATCCAAAGGAAACGGATCGGTCTTTCCGGTATCCGGAGCGCCTTTCCGCTTTTTCCTGTCAATATCCGGAAGAAACAGCCGCAGGCTCTCTATCGGCGGAAGCGAAGCGCTGCCGCTTTCCATCATGAACATCCAGCGCGTGTCTTCCCGAACCTTCCGGAAATACGCTTCCAACGGCAGCCAGCCGTAGCTCGCACCTTTATCCGTCATTCCAACGGGCATATCCTGCCGAATCCAGTCGGGCGACTTTTCATAGACTTCATCAGGGAAATAAGCGGAAGGAATCCAGAAACGCGTTCCGTCATGTTCCTGAATCGTGTTGCGCCAGATGGCGTAGACATCCTCCCGGGTCGTCTCCTCGTTCATACACATGTACATGATCAGACTCGGATGGTTGCGGTAACGTTTGGTGATATCGACCGCAGCCGGCGCTACTAATCCCGGATCTTCCGGATAACCTGAACCGGGACGCATCCAGAAACAGGCGAAATAGCAGTTGCCGAACATAATGCCATACTCGTCGCAAAAGTCAAGGAACCAGTCGGGCGGATTCGGAATGTCCTCGAAGTAAATCAGATTCAGGCCGGCTTCCCTGTAATAGCGAAATTCGGCTTTGATTCGTTCGCGATCCCATTCAAGCATTGCATCGGGCTGGATGTACCCGCCACGGCAAAAGATTTTCTTGCCGTTGATGAAAATCTGCCGTCCGTATCCTCCGTTGTATTCATGTAACCGTGTAGTGATCTGCCGTACACCGAAACGTACACTTTGTGCATCCAACACAGCGGTTCCGGTTTCATCAACAGCTTCGAGCGACAGCGTGTAGAGCGGTTGCCCGCCGTGTCCGTGCGGAAACCACAATGCCGGTTTCTGCATGAAAAACGGTTTGATATGTACTGTCCGCGTTTCATTCGGATTTAGCGTGACGGATTGCTCAAAGGCAAGGTCTGTTTCCTCGATATGTCCCCGTAAAACGGTTTTCTGCAACGTTTCCCCCGTATTGACAAGTTCTGCTGAAATGGAGATCGTCGCCTGATCCGTTTTGGGAATGCGCATTTCCGTTTTGACAAACGGATGACGAATCGCAACCGTCCCGGTTTGCCGGATACGGATACCCTGTAATATACCCGTGTTCCGGTCGCGAACGGTTGGAAAGCAATCGTATCCAATGGCCATGACCATCGACATGTCTTTCATCAACTCTGTATTATACGGGCGCACGCCGCCAAGCGGATCGCTTTGTGTGCCGGGTTCTCCCGCATGGTCGGGCGGATAAATTTTGACCGCCAGGACGTTATCTCCCTGTTGCACGAAGTCGCTGACATCGAACCGAAACCGTTCGAATATACCGGCTACCTTTTCGCGACCGGCTACCATCCGCCCATTCAACCATATTTCCGCACGATAATTGATACAGTCAATCTCCAGCCAAACTGTTTTCCGATCGTCCACATTCTCCATCGAAAACATCCTGCGAAACCACCAGGGCGCAGCCCACGGGTTCTGCTTATCAGGTAAATGACTGAAACGACCGAGATTGTGTTTTTCATTGAACACATCCGAAAGATCGGGTATCCGGTAGTTGTTCATCCCGAATCGCATGTCTGGATAAACATGGCTCTTTGTGAGCGTATTCAAAACCGTCCAGCCGGGTTTCGCCGGATACCAGTTTTTTGTCTTAAAATCTTGAGATGAAACTGTTTTCGCTTCTTCCCTGACCAAAACCGTCGACTGCATTTGCCAGCCGTCGTCGAGATCAGGGGACTGATGTTGTGCGAAGACAACGCTTTGCAGGATAAATGACAAAACGAACGGAAGCGCACAGATTTTACTTGTCAGGGATATGAATTTCATAAAAAAAGTTATTAAATGATTTATCTTACTGTTTTATTGACTATTAAAGGCTTCGCCCAGAACGTCACGCTCAAAACCGTTAGAAACGGCAAAAAGAGGTAATGCAGCGATGCGTTCAAGCCAAACCGGTCGCCCATACTTCCAATGATGACAGGCCCCAAAGCGCCGCCGATGGTTGCCGTAAACATGAAACCGGAAAGCGCTTCATGATGTCTGGCTACAGAGTTGAATGCCAGCGACATGATAACAGGCCACATCACCGATTCGAATGCCGCAACCATGGGAAAGGCTATCCTGGAGACTTGCGTTCCGCCATACAGGGCAAGAATCAGGCTGATCATGGCGCAGACTGTCAGACCGGCAAGCACCTTTCTGCTTTCAAATAGCTTGAGCAGCAACATGCCTCCAAAACAGCCGACCGTAAGCAGCAGCCAGTATAATGACAGTATAAAAGCGCCTTCCGTCTGGGGATCAAGGCCGTGACGGTCCTGAAAGTACTGCGACATCCATGCCGCAATTCCCTGTTCGCAACTTGCATAAGCCACGATGGCGAGAAAATAGAAAATGACATATTTGTTCCGCAGTAATTCCCTGTATGCATCATTTTTGGCGTTAGCAGACGTTATTTCTTTCCCTTCTTTCGGAAACCGTATCAAAAACACAATCACAGTCAACGACAGTAACAAAAGAATAAAAAGCCAGTAGGCGGACGTCCATTCAAACCCCTTTGGTATGATTTGCAGTAAAATATTGACGGGAAAGAACTGTTTGCCATGAATCATGCCGGTCGTTAGCCGCGAATAGATCACCGGACTGGTAAAAGCGCCCAGACCGTACATCAGTTGATTGAGCGTCGTGTGAAACGCAAGATTTTCAGCGCCGCAGGCATTGCGCAGCAACGGTATGGAAATCACCTGAATGATGGCGGAAGCGCTTCCCATCATCAGCAGGGATACCACCGATGTCTGAAACCGCAGAAACAGTACAAACATCCATACGCCCGTCATTGCAAAAAGGAATGCAAAAACCAGCAGTCTCCTGCACGAATACCTTTCGCCGGCAATACCGGCAGGAATACAGGTCAGCGTAAACGCAGCGTAATAGGCAAACGGCAAAACGGACGCCATTCCGTAACTGACATGAAAAGTTTGAATCATTTCGGGAATCAGGGCGCTCATCATGGACGCCAGCAACCCTACCTGAAAAAACATCAGGTTAATGAAAACGATGATTTTCCTGTTGCCCGTCATCCCTTTTTCCAGCGAATTAACGTTACCGTACAACACCCTCCCGTGCTGTTGATGATTTCATAATCGCCAAAGCAGGCCGGTATGACGCACGATTGAAACAGGTTGATGCCGGTCTGGTATTCCGGATTGGTTTTGGAGCGTATCACCACATTTTCGCCAACCGTCAGTGTGGGCACGTGACAGTATTTTCCTTCGGTACTGTATTCTCCCTTCTTGTAGAAATGTATCCGTTCAATCTCAAAGGGCATGGGGCCATAGCTCGAATAGCGGTCGATATAATATTCCTTTGTCCATTTGACGATTTCGGGCTTGGCACGGAGATGCCTGTCCACCCAGTCTTCGCGCCGCGTCTGATCCTGGTCGAAGCCATGGTCCAAGTGCATCCTGACAGGTTTCCCCGTCATGGTTTTGGTCGTGTCGTCCCATGAGGGGCGCATGAAGTCGTACATGAAAAAGGAATATTCTGTGCCTGCAATGCTGGGCACCGTATCCATCTCAAGCACCATTTGGTTTCCGCCATGGCCGTGCGTGGTGCCCGGCGGTATCAGGTACAGATCGCCTACATTCGACTTCCAGTTTTTGATGTAGTTTTTCCAGTCGGGGATAGGTTCCTGCTTGTCCCATGATTCGTAACACTTGCGTTCCCACTCCTCCACATCGGCGTCGTCGATGAAGCCCATCCAGGTGTTGGCGTCTTCATAAGCCTCGGCGATGTAATAGGTCTCGTACCGGCCTATCGGTTCGTTGAAATGTTTTTCCACATAATGGGTGCTTGGATGGTTGTGTATCGGCATGCTGATCCGCTCTGCCGGTGCCGGTTCGGGGAAATAGCCGTCGTCGAGCCACACATCCAACGGGAACAGTCCGGGGTAATGATCCGGGATATAGTTGCCGAGCAGTTGGCGGTCGTACTGCATCAGGTTGACAAACGGCATGTTCAATACCTTTCCCGAACCGATGTTGACTAACATGCTCAACTCCGGCCCTGCCAGCTCGTTCCACGCATTACATTCCAGCCCTTTGATATCCCAAAAATCCTTGTAGCGGTAAGCGCCCCACGGACCCGGCTGGTATATCTCCACTTCCTTCACCGGATATTGAACCAGCGTCTGCATGATCCCGTCATAAGCCGCGCGGGGAACAAGTTTCAGTTCGTCAAGGCTGATGGCCTCCACATAATTGTCCATCACGGTAAATGCAAACTGTTTTTGATTTTCCAGCAGGTAAAAGTCGCAATAATAATATTCCTTCCAGTAATAATCCTTCTTGGGCTGGTCGTATGCAAACGGTATTAATTGGCCGTCCCACATCTTCCACAACAAAGGCTGACGGGTGAAATCGAAATAGCATTTCAGGTCATAACATGCGGCCAGTTCAGGAATGAACGCCCCCGAACCGTAAACTATCACAACATTTTTCCTCGTTTTTTCATTCAACTGATTGATCAATTGCGACAATTTCTCCCGTTCGACTATTTCGATAATTTTTCCCTCAAGATTGGCATAGCCAAAACCCGGATCGTCGCCGATATACTTCTCCTTATACCGGTCAATCGCTTCAACCGGTTTCAATACCGAATTGAAATTGACAAACGATGTATCGGCAGGCAGGAATTTCTTTAACTCCTGAATAATCTTTTCCCACTCGACCCCATACCAGCCGTCGAACGCTACATTCGGACGGACATTTGAGGATGAAACCTTTGCAGCTATCTGTGCCGCAATTTCTTTACAGACTTCCGCAGGCCCGACTAACACGCTGTCGACCCACTCCTGTTTTACTCTGATTCTATTTTCGGCGTTGTGACGCCCTTCGTACAATGGCATAATGAATTAATTTAAATTATGAAATACTTTATTATCACGGGTTTTATAATGTTTCATCGCTTTCCTTAAAAAATCTCTATTTTAAAAATCACGTGTAAATATAGTTATTTTTCCATTAAGAATAATAAATGTTACTCTAATATGAACGATGCCGGCGCAAAAGCGCCCAAATCAAAACTGAATTTACCGGATTTGACAACTATCGAATCGCCTTTCTTTTCACCACGCAGATTGACCGGTGTTGCTCTGAACGCCTTTGTCCCCTTTGGAAGTGTGACAGTAAGATTTCCTGATATGCCGGCAAGTTCCCACACACGTAACAGCGTTCCGGGATTTTCGTCCGGGTCGGCGCCATAAGCCGTAATAAGTACGCCTTTACGGGATACTTCTATCCCTGACTGTTTTGCGGACATTGTCCCGGCGCTTTCCTCTTTTGAGACAAACGACTGCAACGGGTTTCTTGCTTCCAATGCCTGGGTAACGAAGAACGCATCTTTGTCGACATTCTTTCCCATCGTCCAGATTCTGACGTGCGAACTCCATGTTCCGGGATACCAATACCGGAAATTGGTATTCCACTGGTTATTGTACAGGTTGACATAGACTACCGGCTTTTTTGGAACGAAATCATTCGAAAATTTCCAGCATCCCGGCGTATCAAGGCTGATGAGCGGGTGGTCGAGCGGACAAACGGCAATTCCGGTGCCATCGGATCCGGCGATGGTTACACCGTTTCCTACGCTATACAAATAGCGGTTGGCGCCCGGCAAAATATCTTCTGGATTCATAATACCCAACGGGCGATGAACATGAAATACAGGATCGTCTATCCTGAAAGGAAGGCAAAACCAGTCGGCTTCAGGCCAGTTGTCCTTCGCCTTGTCATGGATGGTCAGTTCCATATCAATGTAAGGCTCATTTTTGTACAATGTTACCCGTAATACAGTTGCCGGAAGATGATTGGAGACATCTCCAGGCATCGCCAATTCTGCCGTTTGCCTGCAGCCATCTTCCGAAATTGTTAATTTGCCGTTTTCCGGCGAAGCCGCCCGATAAGGGAATTCCTTTTCCGAAAACATTTGAGGCTTGTAAAACACTGAACTTATATTGTTTTTCTTATATTCCTTATGATAGTCAGTCGACCACATTACGGTTTGTTCTAATGTGAACCGTTCGTTCAGGTATTGACCCAAACCCTGGCTTGCCTGCCGGTCTACCCATTCGCGGCGGTAACGCTTATCATAAAGAGATGATACGACGCCTCTTTTTGCATCAAATACTACTTTATAAAAGTCGTTTTCTATCGAATTGGAAGAAGCATTAGTGGTAGCGGGATTTTCTTTTTTGATTGGAAATGTCCGGTACCCGCAAGGAGGGATGCCGTCAACATATATTTTCCTGTCACCAACAGTTACGATTCCACTTCGCGTCCATGGCAATGGATTGTATACAAGAACGAAAGGCGTTTTTTGTTTTACAGATTTTACCAGTGTTTCCATATTGGTGCGGTTCATCCCGCGTGTCAACCGCGAAGCCTCCCGGATATGATTCGTCTTGTATTCCCACGACGCTTCCAGCGCGGCATTTTCATTGGCAGGTATCGCTTCAAATGCCTGACCGTATTTATTTACATTCTTTGAACTGCCCCAGGTATGCTCTCCATACATTAAAATACAACTGTATGCGTCAGCTATGGATTGCGAAAAGGATGGTATGGTTGCGCCCCAGCTTTGAAGTTGTGTATTCAGAACTTCGGTCGAAGCAAGGAGCGGGTGTACTTCTCGCGATAATTGAATACCTCCCGGATCGCTCATTATACCATGAATCCAGCTATCCGGCATTTCCTCCCTGACAACAGGTAACACCGGGTTTTCCTTCATTAAGGCATCATAAAAGTCATCCATCGTACCGAGCCGGACTTTTACACCCGGCAATTGTTGCTGCACTTCATCTATCAACTCCTTCATCTGTTCTGCAGAAGGCGGCCCTACGTTGTCGCTGGTCGACATGATAGCCGCCCATACCTGATAAGGCCAGTTTTCCGGCGGCAGGAGGTTTCTTCCCACCATCTTCTCCGGACCTTTCCAGTTATTCCCGTATAATCGGCTGGTACTTGACCCGTATATCGGTGAATAAAAAGTGAGTACCCGTGAATGGTCAGGACCTTCCCACCGGAATAATTCCGGGGTCTGAACATTTGTGCTTGCATCGTTACATCCCAAATGTAAAAATGTTACACCGCTATTTGCCAGTATAGTGGCAACTGCACCGGTATGCGACGGTACATCCGTCTGTTTGCCCGAACGGGATAACGGAAGACCGTATTTTCGCATCAGTCGCGACGAGATACCCATCCCGCGAACCAATTCTTCCAATTCGCAGGCATCCGATTCCATCGTAAAAGGCATGGCATGTACGATGATTTTCCCCGAACGGATCGCTTCATCCACTTTTTTACCGCGTTCCGTATCTTTCCCCGGATAATCCTCCGACATCTTCAATGCAACCCATCCCGGTACTGTCCAGGTTAGTCGCTGTTCTGCCGGTACATTATCCATATGATCGATCACATCAAATAATTTATCAACCATGTCCGTTTTGTAAAAGTTGACAACCTCCTCAACCGTGTGCGTGTACCCAATGTCGAAATGTGTTTTGAAAACAACAATGATTTCTTTCACAGGGGATGGGATAGAATCCCTGGAAGTCTCAGTTGACAGAATTTGTAAAAATATCTGTCCACAAGCAAAACATAATAATACTGTTAAAACTATCTTTTTCACTATTGTGATTTAATATTTTTTGATCTTATTTATGAATAATAAAATAAAGAAAAAGTCAGTTCAACCTCTATATGTAATAAAAATCGAACTGACAGTATGATATTTTTTTAATATCCAGGATTTTGAATCAAAACAGGTTGTATTTGCATTTGCGATTCAGGTATAGGGAAAAGTATACAATTATCCCTCACTACAATATCTCTATTTGCCTCCAGATAAGCATGAGGTGAATAATCATCTATTGTTCTTTTTAAGAAATCAAACCCCCTGAAAACCAGATCGAACCATCGGTCGCCTTCCATCAGAAATTCTTTTTGCCTTTCTTCGGCTAATGCCTGAAACATTTGTTCTTTTGAATAACCCGATGGCAAATCCCCTATTTCGGCTCGATTCCGAATGCGATTGATATATGGATATGCCTGTGCTGTTTTCCCGTTTTCATTCAACGCTTCAGCATACATCAATAATACATCGGCATACCTCAAAACAATCACAGTAGCGCCTGATAAACCATTCGATGTCGTTGCAAAATCAATATATTTTAGTGAATAGATATTTGTGTCGATGGTTCCCACATAACTGGAAACTAACGTATCAATCAATTCCAGTCTTTTGTCTTCAGGTGAAAATTTTTCCACTGTAAAAGGCTCTATCATACCATTGCCGGTATCCGATTTCTGCGTATCCATATAATTTGGATATACCTCTCCCGGGGGTGCATAGAATGGAATAAAAGAAGTGACATACGGAAAACTAAATCCAGATACCCTGTCATAATTAATACTGAAAATGATCTCTTTATTAATCGGTTGATCAGGATGGTACAATACGGATAAATCCTCCAAATCCAATCCGCCATTATTATTAACGATATCAGCAAGCGTGGATTCTGCATTGGCAAAATCTTTTAACCACAGATAAGTTTTTGCCAATAATGTTTTGGTGGCTATCGCAGATGCTCTTCCTTCGGAGTTATCACCTGCAGAACGGTACGAATCAATGTTTATAGCTTCTGATAAATCCTCTAAGATGAGGTTTTTAACCTCTTCTACTGAAGCCCTTGGTACATCATACATGTCTTGCACATCAATGTAACGATCGAATAAAGGAACACCTCCAAATATCCTGAGTAAATAAAAATATGAATAGGCCCTCAGAAATTTTGCTTCTGCGGAGATCAATTGTTTATCTTTATCGTCTAATGAAGAAGTCGACATTTGATCGAGTAAAATATTTACTCTCTGGATGGTCGTATAACTGTTCGACCAGATACTGCTGAATGAACCGTTTGCTGCATTGTGTTTTTGCTGTTTTATCTCAGTCCAACCATCTGCCGGTTTGAATCTGGTTTGATATACATTATCAGCCGGAAAATCACCAAAATATATATTCACATTAGCCTGGTTTCGGAATGACGAATAACATCCTGCCAAAGCGGCATCGAAATCCCTTTTTGTCTTATAAATCTTATCAAACGACATGGTTCCCGGATGATTCCTGTCTAAAAAGTCATCGCCACAATTTGATAAACCCAAGAACACAAAAGACACTATTATTATAATAAATATTTTATTCATTGCTGTAACCGTTTAAAATGTTAAATTAATACCTAAAGAATAGGAAGTAGCTAACGGATAACTTCCGAAATCCACCCCAAATTGTGCTTGACCGGCGTTGCCACCATAGTAATTAGATTGTGGATTGAACCATGGATACGTAGTAAAAGTATACAGATTTTGGATACCTAAAGAAAACCTTAATGCACTTATATTAAACGTTTCACAAATATTTTTGGGTATTTGATAACCTAAAGTAACATTCTTAATTCTGATGTAAGAAGCATCGACAACGAAATAAGAATTTTGTCTGTTTCTACCGCCTGTATAGTCAAGACTTGGAGCACCAAATGATTTGCCTGCTCTTTCATAAATATATCTTGCAAGATTTCCTTCGTATGGAGAAACCCATCCTTGTGTATCAAATGCTGCCATCCATTTTGAAGCGCCCTGACTGCCATCCATCACAATGTTCAGATCAAAATCTTTATAACTAAACGTATTCGTCCATCCAAAAGTAAAATTAGGCAAAGCATGTCCTAATTTTTGAAGATCATCAGAATTGATGATTCCATCATTATTATAATCTTCCGTAATCGGATCTCCAATTTTTGCGTTGGCAACCCTGGGGTATTTGTTCAGGTCTTCTTCCGTCTCGAAGCATCCTAAAATTTTATATCCATATATTTGGAACATCTCTTCTCCTTCTTTTATCCAAATCGCACTTTGCATGCCACTACCCATACGAATAATGCCATCGGCTGAATATATTTTTGTCGCTTTGTTCCATACTTTGTTGAAAATCCAGTTTGTTGTCCAAATAAAGTTATCGCGTTTTATATTCGTTGTGGTCAATAGGATTTCAATTCCTTTGTTGGTCATATTTCCAATATTATCTAACATTGAACCGGATATCCCGTTTACAGAAGGAAGCGGTTTGTTAAGTATCATGTCAGTAGTATTCCTAATGTAAAAATCTGAAACCAATTGAATTCTGCTGTTCAGGATTTCGAAGTCAAAACCCAGATTCAACTGTTCATTGGTTTCCCATTTCAGTTTCCGGTTTTCGATACTCGACGGATACTCTGTAATGGCCGGCGGAGTGTTGGGACTGAATATATATTGAGGAGTTCCATATCCGGCGCGTCCCTGCCATGCATAATTACCGATTTGATCGTTACCCGAAATGCCATAGCTTACCCTGAATTTCAGTTCATCGAAAAAGTGTTGATTTTCCATGAAAGATTCCTGCGTTACTCGCCATGCGGCGGAAGCAGCTGGAAACACACCATAACGATTTCCCGGTGCAAATTTTGACGAACCGTCCCTCCGCAATGAAGCCATAAATAGATATTTACTGTCAAGATCATAGTTAAGACGGGCAAATAATGACTGGAAAGTAAATTCTGAAAACGAACCGGTTCCGGTAACATCATATGCCCCCCAGATATTTGGACGGAGATCATTATCAAAACGGGGAAGCGGATTTTCTGCATTGGCACCTCTATCATTAATAGAAGCAGTTGCAGAGGTACTTCTTGTCAAGTTATATTCATTACTAAAACCGCCAATAATCCCAAAGTTATGTTTATTGTCAATGGAAAACTTATAGTCAATAAATCCTTCAACGGTTCTTGAAAGGCGCGTAGAATTACCTTGACTTGCTCGCATATCCCGATAAATTGGATTTGAAAAATTTGATAAATCGTTGTGACCATAGCTTGATAAATAGGGACTTTCATAATAATCATCCATAGTAGAATCTATTAAGCCATTGAAACTAAGGTTGATATTTAACTTTTCAATCGGTTCATAATTTATAAAAGCTCTGCCGATACCTGAAAACCAATTACTAAGATCGCGTACTTCATTCAAAGGTGCAACTGGATTACCAAAATTATAACTAACAGGTGATCCCCATTCTTTCGTGATTGGTTGTGCATAATCTCCATTCGGCATATAAACAGGGACAACAGGATATTGAATAACTGCTGTTTCAAGTATTCCACTCGAAAAACCTGCCTGACCGGCTACTTTAGCATTGGCTCTTTGCTTAATATACGCTGCATTGTAGGTGAGTCCGAATTTGACTTTTTTATTCAATTGTATATTAAAATTTCCATTTGATGAAAAAGTGTTTTTATAAGTGTTCAGAATAATCCCTTCATCACCTATATAGTTAGCTGTAACATGATAATTGATCATTTCATAACTTCCACTTGCCGAAAGCTGGTGATTTTGAAAAAAGCCATTTCTGAAAATTTGATCCTGCCAGTTGGTATTTGCAATATCGGGGCTGAAAACCGGTTCAGGCTGCCCTGAATTTGCATATGCCAGTTTCGAATATTCTATATATTCGGCAACACTTAGTACAGGTACCGTTCTTTCCGCATATTGTAATCCCATGGTGGAATTATAGGATATTTTGGCTTTTCCCTTTCCTTCTTTTGTAGTAACAATGACCACACCATTGCTCGCCCTCGATCCATAAATTGCGCCAGCAGCTGCGTCTTTTAACACATTTACGCTTTCTACGGATTTTGGATTCAAAATAGAAAACTCATGAACAGTAACAATCATACCATCAATCACGTACAAAGGTTCGCTTCCTGCATTGATAGAGCCGTAGCCCCTTACCCTGATGACCGGCACAGCGCCAGGAGCGCCTGATCCCTGTTCAATCATGACGCCTGATATATTGCCTGTAAATGCATCTGCAACATTGGTTATGGGCAAATCGGCAAGTTTTTTGGCATCCATTGTGGCTACCGATGTGGTTAACTTTT
>Ga0082212_10003806_pt1 | contig 21224 bp, 17 predicted proteins | sample TergutNt197P3_FD_71548 | JGI IMG/M metagenome (GOLD analysis project Ga0082212, IMG submission 71548) | Neocapritermes taracua P3 segment gut microbial communities from Petit-Saut dam, French Guiana - Nt197 P3 | ecosystem: Host-associated > Arthropoda: Insects > Digestive system > Gut ... | reverse complement strand
CGCCTGGCCCGGATGACCCGTTCGCCCTTCATCAAGGTCGAGGCCTCCAAATACACCGAGGTGGGCTATGTGGGCCGGGACGTGGAATCCATGATCCGGGAACTTATGGATCTGGCCGTGAACATGGTCCAGGCCGAGGAGAAGGAAGCCCTGAGCCAGAAGGCGGGCGAGGCGGCCGAGGAAAGGCTCCTGGACCTGCTTTTGCCCGGCGGCCGCGGAGGGCCGGCCGGGGAGGAGAAATCAGAGGCCACCCGGGAAAAGCTCAGAGCCATGCTCCACGAGGGCCGGCTGGACGACCGGGAGGTGGAACTGGAGACCCGGGAGGGGGCTACCGGTCTGCCCGTGGCCCGCATTTTCACCGGCATGGGCCTGGAGGACATGGAAAAGAGCCTCAACGAGGCCATGAGCCAGTTCTTCCCTAAGAAGACTCAACTGAGGCGGCTTTCGGTCAAAGAGGCCTTCGGCGTCCTGGCGGCCGAGGAGGCCGCCCGCCTGGTGGACATGGACAAGGTCACGGCCGAGGCCAAGGCCCGGGTGGAGCAGCACGGCCTGGTCTTCATCGACGAGTTGGACAAGGTGGCCGGCCGTGAGAGCCGCTCCGGGCCGGACGTAAGCCGGGAAGGGGTGCAGCGCGACCTTTTGCCCCTGGTGGAGGGTTCCACCGTGCCCACCAAATACGGCCCGGTGAAGACCGACCACATCCTCTTCATCGCCGCCGGAGCCTTTCACGTGGCCAAGCCCAGCGACCTCATCCCCGAACTTCAGGGCCGCTTCCCCATCCGGGTGGAATTGTCCCCCCTGACCCGGGCCGATTTCGTGCGTATCCTGACCGAACCGGAAAACGCCCTGACCCGCCAATACCAGGCCCTTTTGTCCACCGAGGAGGTGGAACTGGATTTTTCGCCGGAGGCCGTCGAGACCCTGGCCGAGCTGGCCTGCCGGGTCAATGAAAAAAACGAGAACATCGGCGCCCGGCGCCTGGCCACCATAATGGAGAAACTCCTCGATGAAGTCTCCTTCGAGGCCCCGGACATCAAGCCGGCCAAGATCGCCGTCACTCCGGAATATGTCCAGGACCGGTTGCGGGATCTGGTGGACGACACGGATCTGACCCGTTATATATTATAGCCGGTAAGGTGTTTTAGGATATGATCCGCAAAGCCTCGGTGCTCATTGAAGCCCTGCCCTATATCCGCCGTTTCCAGGGCGCGGTCATAGTCATAAAATACGGCGGCCACGCCATGGTGGACGAGGCCCTGAAACAGGGTTTCGCCGAGGACGTGACCCTTTTGAAATACGTGGGCCTAAGGCCGGTGGTGGTCCACGGCGGCGGGCCCCAGATCAATGATCTCTTGAAGCGCCTGAACATCCCGAGCCATTTCGTCGAAGGCCAGCGCTTCACCGACGAAGCCACCATGGACGTAGTGGAGATGGTGCTCTCCGGCCAGGTCGGCCAGGAAATAGTGGGCCGCATCAACCGGACCGGCGGCTTGGCCGTGGGTCTTTCCGGCAAGGACGCCCGGCTGGTCGAGGCCCGGCGCAAGCGCCTGACCCGGGAGGAGCCGGGCGGGGCGGGAGCCTTGGATATCGGCCTGGTGGGCGAGCCGGTCCGGGTCAATACTGAATTTTTGAACCACCTGGCCGCCAGCGAGGTCATCCCGGTCATCGCCCCGGTGGGTTTCGGCCCGGAGGGCGAAACCTTGAACATCAACGCCGATTCGGTGGCCGGGGCCCTGGCCGGGGCTTTGAGGGCTGAAAAGCTCATCCTCCTGACCGATGTGGAAGGGGTGCTGGACCGGGACGGGCGGCTTCTGGAGCATCTGTCCATCGCGGAGATAGACAAGCTCAAGCGCGAGGGCGTCGTCTCCGGGGGCATGATCCCCAAGCTGGACGGGGTGGCCGAGGCCCTGGCCGCCGGCTGCCGGGGGGTGTATATCGTCGATGGCCGGCGGCCCCACGCCCTCTTGCTGGAACTTTTCACCGACCAGGGCTGCGGCACGGCCATCGTGCCATGACCGGAGCGGAAGGTTCGGGGGATGATAAAATGAACAACCGGGAGATAATAGACCTGGCCCAAAAGCACCTGATGCGTAACGTGGGCCGCTATGACCTGGCCTTCGTGCGGGGCCGGGGGATGAAACTGTGGGACGCGGACGGCCGCGAATACCTTGATTTTTTAGGAGGCATAGCCGTATGCGCCCTGGGGCACGCGCCTGAGGAGGCGGCCCGGGTCCTGTCCGGGCAGGCCGACCGGCTGGTCCACGTTTCCAACTATTTTTACAACGAGCCCCTGGTCCGGGTGGCGGCCAGGCTGGCCGAAAGCTCGGGGCTGGAACGGGTCTATTTCGGCAACTCCGGGGCCGAAGCCAACGAGGCGGCCTTGAAGCTGGCCCGCAAATACGCCTTCGACCGTTACGGCCCGGGCCGCCACGGCGTCATCACCGCCCTGGGCTCCTTTCACGGCCGGACTTTCGGGACCATCAGCGCCACCGGGCAGGACAAGGTCAAGGTGGGCTTTGAACCCCTCCTCCCGGGCTTCACCCATGTGCCCTACGGAGATTTCGAAGCCCTGGCCGGGGCCGTTACGCCGGAGACCTGCGCCGTGCTGCTGGAGCCCATCCAGGGGGAAGGAGGGGTCGTGACCCCGCCGCCGGACTACCTGCCCCGGGTGGCCCGGCTCTGCGAGGAGAAGGATATCCTCCTGATCCTGGACGAGGTCCAGACCGGCCTGGGCCGCACCGGCCGGCCCTTCGCCTTTCAGCACTATGATTTTAGGCCCCATATCCTGACCCTGGCCAAAGCCTTGGGCGGCGGGGTCCCCTGCGGGGCCATGCTGGCCCGGGAGGAGGTGGCCGCTTATTTCACCCCGGGCAGCCATTCAACCACCGTAGGCGGCGCCCCCCTGGCCATGAGTATGGCCCTGTTCATGGTCGAAACCATCCTGGCCCCGGGATTCCTCGAAGAAGTGGAGCGGGTGGGCCGGTATTTCAAAGAGCGCCTGGGGCGCCTGGCCGGAGAGATGCCTTCCCTGGTCAGGGAGGTCCGGGGCCAGGGCCTCATGCTGGGCCTGGAACTGACCATGCCGGCCGGCCCGGTGGTCGAGATCATGCACGGGCGGGGGTTTGTGATCAACGCCGCCGCGCCCCAGGTCCTCCGCTTCGTCCCGCCTCTAGTAGTCACCAGGGCCGAGATCGACCTGTTATTGCCGGCCTTGAAGGAATCCCTGGCCGCAGCCCAGGCAGGAGTAAAGACATGACCAGACATTTCATAACTTTTGAAGATCTGAGCCGGGAAGAGCTGCTTTTCGTCTTTGAGCGGGCCGCCTTCCTCAAGGCCGAGCGGGCCATAGGCCGCTATTCGCGCCCGCACCTGGCCGGGCGCGGAGTGGGCATGATCTTCAACAAGCATTCCACCCGCACCCGGGTCAGTTTCGAATGCGGCATAGTCGAACTGGGCGGCCACGCCGTGGTTTTGAGCGAGGGCCAGACCCAGATGTCCCGCGGGGAGCCTGTTTCCCACTCGGCCCGGGTGCTGTCGCGTTACCTGGCCGCCTTGGTCATCCGCACTTATTCCCAGAGCCTTTTGAACGAGCTGGCCGGTTTTAGCTCCATTCCCATAATCAACGCCCTGACCGACGAGGGCCACCCCTGCCAGGTGCTGACCGACATCTTCACCGCCCTGGAGAGATTCCCCGGCGTCCCGGTGGAAAAGCTCAAGGTGGCCTGGATCGGAGACGGGAACAACATGGCCAATTCCTGGATCGAGGCGGCCGGCTATTTGGGCTTCGCCCTCAAGCTGGCCTGCCCGGAAGGTTATGAGCCCGACCCCCAAGGTCTGGCCAAGGCCCGGACCAGGAATCCGGACGTGGTTTTGACCCGCGACCCCCGGGAGGCTATAAAGGGAGCCCTGGCCGTCAACACCGACGTGTGGGCCAGCATGGGGCACGAGGCCGAGCAAAGCCAGCGGGAGAAGGCTTTCCGCGGCTTCATCGTGGATTCCGCCCTCATGGCCCAGGCCGACCCCAAGGCCATTTTCATGCACTGCCTGCCGGCCCACCCCGGCGAGGAAGTGACCGAAGAGGTGCTGGAAAGCCCGGCCTCGGCCATTTTCGACGAAGCTGAAAACCGCCTCCATGCCCAGAAGGCCCTTATGGAATTTCTTATTCCGCCTCTATAATGGGGAAAAACCGCCCCGTGAAAGCCAGGAAAAAAAACAGCGGCGAGGCGGACTTTACGGCCATTCGGGAGAGTTTCGGGCCGGCTTCGGCCAATCTTCGGGTCGTGGCCCGCCTTCTGGGCCTTTCCATCGGCCAGCGGGGCCACGACCTGATTTTCGAGGCCGCCGATCCCGCCCGGGAGAGAGCGGCCCGACGGGTCCTGGCCGCCCTGGGCCGCTTGGCGGCGGAGGGGGCTCGCCCGGGCGAGTGGGAGGCGGAATGCCTGGCCAATCTGGCCTTGCGCCATCCCGAGGCTGAACTGGATGACTATCTGAAGCCCTTGTTTGAGATCCCCAGCCGGCGGGTGACGGCCAGGACGCCCGCCCAGCGCCTTTATGTGGAGGCCATCTCCGGCCACGACCTGGTTTTCGGCCTGGGGCCGGCCGGCACGGGCAAGACCTACCTGGCCGTGGCCGCGGCCGTGGCCTGTTTGGCCGAAGAGCGGGTCTCGCGGGTCATAATCACCCGCCCGGCCGTGGAAGCAGGTGAAAAACTTGGCTTTTTGCCCGGAGACCTGGCGGAGAAGATCAACCCCTACCTCCGGCCCGTCTATGACGCCCTTGATGATTTGCTGCCCTACGAAAAATACCTAAAACTGGCGGAAAGGCGTATAATAGAAGTCGCTCCCCTGGCCTTCATGCGCGGCCGGACCCTGGCGGGCGCTTTTGTCATTTTGGACGAGGCCCAGAACGCCACCCGGGAACAGATGAAGATGTTCCTGACCCGGCTGGGCCCCGGGTCTCAAGCGGTGGTCACCGGCGACCCCAGCCAGAGCGACCTGCCAGGGGGGGAGGCGGCCGGCCTGAACGAGGCGGCCGGGCTCTTGAAGGATATCGAAGGCGTCGCCGTCTGCCGTTTCACTTCGGCCGACGTCATCCGCCACCGGCTGGTGCGGCGCATCATTGAGGCCTATGACCGGAAAGACAGACTATGACCGGCCAATCTGAAAAGGCTAAGGACGCCGCCGCCCGCCAAGTCGGCCCGGCCTCCCTAAACCAGCCCGGGCGCATATTAGGGCTTAAAATTTATGACCTGAAGGTCCAGGCCTGTTTGTGGGGGCTGATATCCCTTTTGGCCGTGTTCCTGGCCTACCCCGCGCCCGTTGATTATCAGGTCGGCCAGGTGGCCGAAAACACCATCCGGTCCGACCACCGTTTCCAGTTCCTGGACCGGGCGGCCACGGAGCTAAAAAGACAGGAAGCCGAAAGCCAGGTCTTCCCGGTCTTTATGCTGGACGACCTTTTACCCGGCTTTTTGGAAAGACAGGCCCGGGAACTCTTCCGGGAGGCCCGGGATTTTCTGGCGGATACCAATCTGAAGGACGAGGAGCGCCGACAGGCGGTCCTGGCCGATCTTAAGCACGATTTTCAAAGGCTCTTCAACCTCCGCGAGGATTCCCCGGTCTGGGCGGACCTCCTGGAAAGGCGTTTCAACGAAACCCTGGAAAAGCAAGCCTTGGGGCTGGCCGTGGAGATGATGGGCCACGGCATTTTGGATGAATCGGCGCTCGACCTCCTGGTCGCGGCTTCGGCCGTCACGGTCATAAGCGTCTCCACCGGCTCGGAATACATAAAGCCCCGGCTGGACGCCCTTATGGGCCGGCGGGAACTTGGCCGCCTTATGAATGTCCAGGCCCGGAAGCTGGCCGTGGAGTATGGCCAACTGGATACGTCCCTGATAATGGCCCTGGCCCAGGGCCTGACCCAGCCCAACCTCAGGCCGGACCAGCGCCTGACCCAGGAGAGGCTCTCCAAGGCCTCGGCCGGGGTGCCGGACATTTATGTGGATGTCCGGCCGGGCCAGGTCATAGTCCATGAAGGCACGGTCATCGACCAGGAGGCCATTGAGAAGCTCAAGGTTCTTTCGGCCGGCCAGAGTCGGGAAATAAACTGGTTGAGCCGCTTTGTCGGCCTGTTTCTGGCCCTTTTCCTCTTTTACAATCTCATTTTGACCCTGCTCAGCCTGGATACCCTGCGCCATCTGATCTTGGTGCCGCCCCGGGAGCAGCTCTTCATGGCCCTGGTGGTTTTGCTGACGGCCCTGACGGTCCGCATGGCCATGGTCTTCGGCATCGCCCTCTCCTGGGAATTTGATTTTGTGGACAACCACACTATTTTCTTCAGCCTGCCCCTTCCGGCCGCGGTCATGCTGACAGGTGTGTTTTTCAACCTGCGCCGGACGACTTTGGTGCTCATCCTGGTCACGGTGACCTCCGCGGTGGTCATTCCCGGCGAAGCCCGCTTCATGGCCTTGCTCTACATGGTGAACGGCGGCATCGTCGCGGCCCTTTGCCTACGGAACATGAAGGAGCGCAAGGCCCTGGTGCCGGCTTCCTTCTGGGTCATGGTGGTCAACGGTCTGACCCTCTTGAGCCTGACCCTTTACAGCGATTCCGTCTGGGGCGGCCAGACGGTCAACAACTTTCTGGCCGCCGCCGCCTGCGGTTTTTTTTCCGGCGTCCTGACCAGCGGTTTCATACCCTTGGCGGAGATGGCCTTCGGCTTCAACACCAATCTCAAGATGCTGGAACTGGGCAACCTCGACCGCCCCCTCTTGCGGGAACTGATGCTTTCAGCCCCCGGCACCTACCACCATTCGGTCACCGTCGGAGCCATGGTCGAGGCCGCGGCCGAGGCCGTCGGGGCCAACCCTTACGTGGCCAAGGTCGGGGCTTATTACCACGACATCGGGAAAATGAAAAAACCCCTGTATTTCGTGGAAAACCAGTCGGGCGAAAACCGCCACGACACCCTGGCCCCCTCCATGTCGGCCCTGGTCCTGGTGGGCCATGTCCGGGAGGGCGCGGAACTGGGCCGGGCTCACCAACTGCCCCGTAACATCATCGACATCATCGAGCAGCATCATGGCGTCAGCCTCATGGGCTTTTTCTACCACAAGGCCAAGGAACACCATCACCCCGGCCAGCCCGAGGTCAACGAGGGAGATTTTCGCTACCCCGGGCCCAAGCCCCGCAGCCCGGAGGCGGGCCTGGTGATGTTGGGCGATATCTGCGAGGCCTCCACCAGGTCCCTGGCCGAACGCACCCCGGTCAAGATCAGGAACATGGTCAAGAGCGTGGTCAACCAGGCTTTCAGCGACGGCCAACTGGACGAATGCGACCTTAAGGCCTCGGAAATAGCCGTGGTCATCAACACGTTCACCACCATTTTAATCGGCATCTACCACCAAAGGGTGGCCTATCCCGGGAAAAAGGCTCCGGTCCAGCCCGCGGCCGCGGCGCCCTGGCCGGAGGGAGGCAAACCCAAAGATCCGGCCTATGCCCATTTATCTGTCGAACCGCCAAAAGGCCCTGCCCATTAACGAGATCGCCTTGAAGCGGCGGCTGGGCCGGCTCCTCAGGGAGCTGGGCCTGGCCGGGGCCGAGCTTTCGGTCAGCCTGGTGGATGATGAGGAGATGCGGGCCCTCAACCGGCGCTACCGCCGACGCGACCGGCCTACCAATGTCCTGTCCTTCCCCCTGGGCGAGGACGACCTGAGAAGGCCGCCCGGCGCGCCCCGAGCCCTGGGGGATGTGGTGGTTTCCACTGAAACTTTGCGGCGGGAAGTAGGGGAGCCCGGCTGGGCCGGCTTTTCCCTGGGCGAGCTTTTGTATTTCCACCTGGTCCATGGCCTGACCCACCTTCTGGGCTACGACCACGAACGAGGCCCGGCCGAGGCCGCCCGCCAGGAAGCCGAAACCAGCCGTCTTTGGGGTCTCATCCGCCATTCCCTTTAGAGTGTTTGGCTTTTAAAAGAGAGGGGGAAGTAATGAACACTTATCCGCGCTTCTTCATCATAGCCGGATTAGTTTGGTCGCTGGCCATGTGGGGCGCCGGCCCGGAGGACGTGCTGGCGCAACCTGATCCAGAAGCGGCTTATGAAGAAGCGCCGCGGGACGACGCCCAGGCGGCTCAATGGTATCAGAAAGCGGCTGAACGGGGCAACCCCGGCGCGCAGTTCAATTTAGGGCTCATGTATTACAAGGGCGAAGGTGTGCCGCGTAACCAGGCCCAGGCGGCTCAATGGTTCCAGAGAGCGGCCGACCAGGGGCACCCTGAAGCCCAGTGTAATTTGGGGCACCTGTATGAGAACGGTGAAGGTGTGCCGCGTAACCAGGCCTTGGCGGTCCAATGGTATCAAAGAGCGGCTGAACAGGGAAACCTTCAGGCGCAGTTTAATTTAGGGCTCATGTATTACAATGGCGAAGGTGTGCCGCGTAACCAGGCCCAGGCGGCTCAATGGTTCCAGAGAGCGGCCGACCAGGGACACCCGGAAGCGCAGTGTAATTTGGGTCTCATGTATAAAAATGGTGAAGGAATGCCGCGGAACCAGGCTTTGGCGGTCCAATGGTTCCGGAGAGCGGTCGACCAGGGGCATCCCGGGGCGCAGTATAATTTGGGTCTCATGTATAAAAATGGTGAAGGGGTGCCGCGAGACCAGGCCTTGGCGGCTCAATGGCTCCAAAAAGCGGCCGACCGGGGGGACCCCGGCGCGCAGTTGGTGCTGGGGGTCATGCACTATGATGGTGAAGGCGTTACCCAGAACTATGCCCTGGCGGCCCAATGGTTCCAAAAAGCGGCTGACCAGGGGAACCCTCAAGCCCAGTTTGACTTAGGGCTTATGTATGAGAGCGGCGAAGGGGTGCCGCGGGACCAGGCCTTGGCGGCTCAATGGTTCCAAAAAGCGGCCGGCCAGGGAGATCAAGAGGCTCAGGAAAAATTGAAGGGGCTAGGCTTGAATTGGTGAGAGGCTCGGCTCCTCACTCCATAAGATTATAAATATCCACCAGGCGGCCCAAGGCCCGGGCCAGGGACTCGGGCGAACTGTTCCGCCTCTCCCCGGCCAGATCAGCGGCCTCGGCCCGGACCACCCGCAGTTGGTCGCCGAATTCAACCAGCGCTTCTTCCGACAGGCCCTCCCGGTCGCTGACGGGTGCCGTCTCCAGAATTTTGGCGGCTCTCTCCAGGCGGTCCAGGAAGGGCCGCAGTTCCTCCGGGGTCAGGCCGTCCGGCGGCGCCCCGGAGACCTGGCGGACATTCAGAAAATCCTGAAGCCCCTGGCCGGCGTCCAGGATCTCCAGGAGGGCCGGGTGGATGATCAGGCCTTTTTCCCGGAGGGCCTGGATATCTTTCTGGCGTCGCGCCTGTCCGGCCCGGTTCAGGGTTTCGCGAAAATGCTCATAAGTTACCGTAAAGCCTTGGTAGGCCGTGAAGATCCGGGCGTGCAGTTCTTCCGGGCTGTCCAGCCGGACCCTCAATTCCCCGGTCTGGTCCGGGAACTGGGGTGTCTCCGCCTTATTTGGTTCCAGGCGCTGGTCCCGCACGCGACCCAGATCGGCCCAGAGAGTCTGGAGATAGGGCAGGAGTTCCTGGACGGCCCGGTCCAGTTCCTCCTCCTGGTCCGCCGCGGCCCGGACCTGGTCCAGAGCCCGGCTGAAATCCTCCGGTTTTTCCATCAGCACCAGGAAATAGTTGGCCACCAGCCCGCTGCCCGGGGCGGGCTCCTGATACTCCGGTTCGTGGCCGAAGATCTCCAGGTAGGCGTTCAAAGCCGGCAGGAACAGGGCCTCCAACTCGTGGGCCAGGTCCACATAGGTGTTCCACTTTTCCACGCCGTCCTCTCCGGCCGAGGGGGCGGAAAAGGAAATGGTTCGGGGCGCCGGGCCGGCCGCCAGGCAACCGATCATAAGGGCGGCCAGAATAAAGGCGGCCGGAATGTTCACTAATCGCATATAAGTTTATCCAGCGCTCTTTTGACTTTGAGGAAGTCGGCCTTCCAGGCCTCCCGCTTGAGGTCCGGCTCGGCCAGGAGTTGTTCCAGGCTGAAGGTGACGCGGAGCCAGGCCCCGGGGGGGGCTTCCAGGCTATAGGCCTTGCCGCGCAACAGGCCCAAGGGGGCTCCGGGCCGGCCGGTCAGACCGCGGCCGGGCGTTTCGCCCAGGGCCAGGACCACCCGGGGGGTCAGGAGGGCCAATTCCCGAAGGGTTATGGGCAGGCAGACCCCCAGGGCTTCGGCCAGTTCGGCCTGGCTTTCCCCGGGCGCGGCCGGGCATTTCAAGATCGAGGTGACATAAAAACCGGCCGGGTCCAGCTCGATCCCTTTTTCCAGTATGGCCGCCAGGAGGTCCGCTTCCGGGCCTTCATAAATTTCCGGGCCGGGAGCCACCAGCGCCAGCCGGGGGCTCTCCGAGCCCCGGCCGAAGGCGGGGTCGCCGGTGCGGATTTGGCCCCGGGGGCAGGCCCGGCAACGGGCGGTCAGCCCGGCCAGGTGGCCCAGGTTCCGGGCCTTTTCCGTCCACTGGGCCGGAGTTCCCGGGTCGGAGGCTCCGCCGGCCGGGCGGGCCGCGGTTTCCGGTCCCTCGGCCGGACGGGGAGGCGGGAGTTGGACCGGAAGGCCCGCCAGGCCCAGGACCCGGCCATAATCCAGGGTCGCCATAAGGGCCCGGCCCAGGGTCTCGGCTTCGGCCCAGAAATCGGAAGCCTCAAGGGGTTGCGGCATATTACCGGCCCGGGGAGGCGTTGGCCGCGTCAGGCCGGCGGTCCCGGTCTTCTTCGCGGGGGGCGGCCCGGTCATAGGGTTTGGTGAAGACCTGGCCGTTCCAGGTCAGGGGCAGATGGCCGAAGTTGGGCAGGAGATCATCGCAGGGGGCGGCGTTGAGGCTGGTGGCCGTGACTATGTCCAGGGTCAGCCGGTGGGTGTCGCTGAGGGAGCAGGACAGGCACTCGGTATAGGTCGGAGCCAGCCGGGCCAGGGTGCGGACCGCCCGGGGATCGGTCACGGTGGCGGCGGTGACGAAATCCAGAATGCCGATATAGGGCAGATAGTCGGAGGGATCGACCTTGTGGAGGCCCGTCCGGTCCATTCGAAAGAAGCCGAGGTCCAGGGGGTCCACCGGGTCGCCCGGGGTAGGCCGGTGGCGGCCGCGGCAGATGACCAGGAGTTGGAAGGATCGGCCCTCGTAGAGCTTGTAGGTGATGGGTCCGCCCCGGGGGCGCTGGAGAACCAGAAAGTTGTCCGCGACCAGGCGGAGCCAGGGCGTGAAGGGGTCCGGCACCGAGGCCGGCCCCATTTCGCCCGGCGCTTCGGTAAGAGCGGCCAGCAGGTCCTGGCGTTGGGGCGCGTTGTAGCCGCCGCATTCGCTGGACGGCAGGAGGATGAATATTTCCGCCAGGGTGGCCGCCCGGGCCGGGCTCGGGACCATCAGAAGCCAGGCCAGGGCGAGGAGAAGTTTCCGGCCGTTTTTCATAAGCGCCTCGGTTCTATGTCCCAGCCCTGGCTGAGGGCCCAGCCCACCACCTGGCCGGCCAGCCAGAAATCGAATTCCGTGTCGATATCCACGTTTTCCTGGGGGCTGGTGACCAGGGTCCCGGCCCGGGCGCCGAAGAGGCTTTTATCTTCCACCGCGGCCCGGGCGCTTAAAACCACGCTGCCGTCGTTGACGAAGACGTATTTGAGGTCCTGGCGGCGGTGCTCCACCCCGTGGGGAGGGTAGAGGGGATGCTGAAAACCAGTGGCCAGGGAATCGAAATCGCCGGCCTCGAAGGTGGCTATGGCCCGGTCCACCAGGCCGGGGGAGCGTAAGGGGGAGGTGGGCTGCATCAGGACGGAATGTTCGGCGCCGCGGACGGTCAGGGCGTGGGCGACCACATCGCGGCTTAAGGCCTCGTCAGTGGCCAGGCCGGCCGGCCGGGGGAGGACCTCGGCCCCGTAGGCTTCGGCCACGGCGGCTATTTCCTCGTCCTCGGTGGAAACCACCACCTGGTCCAGCCGGCGGGAATCCAGGGCCGCCCGGATGGTCCAGGCTATCAGGGGGTGGCCGGCCAGAAGCCTGATATTCTTGCGGGGCACGCCCTTGGAGCCGCCCCGGGCCGGGATGACGCCCAGGTATTTCACGCCTTGGCCCCGGCCACGGCCAGAATACGGCTGCCCCAGAGGTTCCGGTGGATCAGGGCCGGGGTCAGGGCGGGCCAGAAGGCGGCGGCCGAGCCGGAGTAGGCGTCTTCAAAAGCCAGGTAGTTGTTTATGGTTCCCAACTCGGTGACGACGGTTTCCATTTCCAGCCCGACGAGGCCCGCCCTGTTCAGGAGGGCTTCCAGGGTCCGGGGGCTGAAATGGTTGAGATGGGAATGACCGCCGAAGGTGTTGCTCTTTTCCTGGAGAAGACGGGTCACCAGGGATTCGACATTGGGCGCCAGGATCAACAACAGGCCTCCGGGCGCCAGGAGGCGCCGGGCCTCGCTGAGGGTCAGGCCGGGGTCGACCAGGTGCTCCAGGACTTCCCAGAGGCTGATGAGGTCGAAACTTTTCGAGGGCAGGTCGGCCGTCTCCAGATGCTTGACTATGACCTGAAGTCCCTGGTTCGCCAGGCGTTTGGAACTTTCCTGGTTCAGTTCCAGGGCCGTGACCTGCCAGCCGGTCTCGGAGGCCAGCTTGGGGAAGCCGCCGCCGCCGCTGCCTATGTCCAGGAGACGGCGGCCCTGGACCCGCCAGGCGACCAGGTCCAGGCCGTATTGGTATTTCAGGCGGTCCATTTCCACCTGGGGCTGGCTGTCCAAAACGGCCGACCAGGCCTTTTCGGTCCGCCAGTATTGCTCCATGATGTCTTCCCGCAGAATGATGCTCACATAGATCAGGCCGCAATCCCGGCATTTGACGTGCCGGAACCCGTCTTTGACGAACAGGCCGTGACCGGGAGGGGCCTGGCAGATCGGGCATTGGCGGGCCTGGGCCAGGTCGGCCCGGATCAGCCCGGTGGCCTGGTCGATGGCCGAGAGAAAGGGCCGGTCCGGGCCCGGCAACCGGCCGGTCTTCTGGTTGAATCGGGCCGTGCCCATAACCAGGGCGGCGTCAAAGGCGTTCTTGCGGGCCAGCCGGGCCTGAGGGTCGGTCAGCCAATCCGGGGGATTTGAAGTGGTCATGGCGTCACCGGAGTTTCCAAATTGTCGAGCAGCTTTTCCAAGCGCTTCTGGGCTGATTCAAGTTTACTCAAATTGCCGTAATATTCAACAAAAACCGGCGCCCGCTCCGGCAGGCGCGGATTTTCCAGGATATTTCTCAAAACCCGCCATTCCTCGGGCCCCGGAACTTCGTGAGCGTCCGCCGCCTTAAGAGGGCTGGCCGGCGGGGGCAACCAGGGCCGGGACAAGTGGATCTCCGCCGTCCGCTCCAAAGGCAGGGCCTCCAGGTAGGCGGCCGGATCAAGGCCCAGGTTGTGGGCCGTCACCCGGGCGTGGGCCAGGTCCAGGACCAGCCCCAAATCGAATTCGGCCAGGTGGGCCCGGATGAAATCCGGATCGGTCACCGGCCCGTAGAGGCCGGTGGGGTAATAATTATAGTTTTCCGCGGCCAGGGGCCCCTGGTAGTGGCGGCGGATGAATTTCAGGGCCGCCTCGGTGTGGCGGCGCAGATCCGCGGCCTTAAGCGGCCGGGAACAGGGGAAGGGCCCGGCGCGGCGTCGGGCCGCCGGGCCCAGGTCGAAACTGAAAAGCTCCACCCGGGTCTCGGCCAGGAGACGGTCCAGGCCTTCCCTCAGGAAAGCCGGCTTGAAATCAGCCTCCACCGGCCCCCGGCCCCAGTGGAAGGACAATCGTTGGTTCCGGCTATGCTGGTTCCGGCCGGACCTGACCAGGTCGTTCAGCCAGTCCGGCAGCCGGCCCCGGAGCGACCAGGGCCCTCCGGCCTCGGCCAGCCGGCGGCCTGTCCGGCTGGGCGCGGCCAAAAGGTGGGATATGACCAGGCCCGCCTCAGCCATCGGCCAGGTCGGCCCGGGTCAGGGGTTCGCCTTCAGCCAAAGGCCGCGCCAGGCGGCGGCCTATGGCCAGTTCCAGACCTTCCGGCCCCAAGAGGTCCGGCCCCGAGGCCGGGGGCCTTTTCAAGGCCAGGTCTTCCGGGACCAAGCGGGTTCCGGCCGAAAGATTCCGGACGGCCAGGACGGCCCGGCGGATAAGGGGCCGGGCGGCGTCCTCTCCGGGCTGGACCCGCTTGATCCGGTCACCGGTCAGAAGGCACACTTCCTCGGCCCAGTCGGCCAGGCGGCGAAACTCCTCCGGAGTGGCGGAAATGGCGTTATCACCTCCGGGCAGGGTCCGGACCAGGGTGAAATGTTTTTCCAGGACCCGGGCTCCCAGGGCCAGGGCCAAGCGGGCCGCGCCCGGACCCGGCACATGGTCGGAATAGCCGGCCGCCAGCCCCCGGGCCAGCCAGCCGGCCATGACCGCCAGGTTGGCCGCGCCCGGCGGGGCGGGGTAAAGGGCCGCGCACTGCAAAATCACTGTCCGGGCCGGGTCCAATAAGGCCAGGGCCGCCTCCACCTCGGTTTCGTCCCCGGCCCCGGTGGAGACGAAGACCGGCTGTCCCGAGGCGGTGGCCCGGGCCAGCAGCCGGTGATGGTTGAGGTCGCCGGAGGCGATTTTCAGGAAATCAGCCCCGGCCGCCCGGGCCAGGTCCAGGCCCGCCTCGTCAAAAACCGTAAGCCCCGTGACCAGCCCCAGGTCCCGGCCCAGCCGCGTCAATCCGGCCAGATCCTCAAAGGCCAGTTCCTCCGCGGCCAGTTCCTGAAAGTAGGGGCTGGCCCGGCTCATCAGATCCGAAGCCCGGTAGGCCTGGAATTTGACCCCCCCGGCCCCGGCGGCGGCGGCGGCCCGCACCAGGGCGGCGGCCAGGGCCGGGTCGCCGCCGTGGTTGCCGCCGATCTCGGCCACCAGGAGGGCCGGCCGGCCAGGCCCCAAAACACGCCCCCCCACTTTGATGCCACAATCCATGTCCCGCGGTCCGCTCTTTGTTTCTCTCCCTGATTTTACCCCATAACCCCCGCTTTGGCAAACCAGATCCAGGCTCCCATACCTTGGCGGGCTTAAGGGGCGGCGTCGGTTGCCTGATTGGCTTGGGTAGTATATAATGGCCTGTCAACACCTAAATTTAGTTGAAACAGTCGCTAAGCATACAATACTTTGTGTCCGCCTAATCCGGAGGGCTATGAGGCCTATGAAACGCATATTGGTTTTTTTGGTGCTGATTATTTTTTGCCAGGCGGGGTGCGGCCCGGCCAAGAACGAAAGCCCGCCGCCGAATCCAATCGATTCAATAAAGACTTACCGGGATATCCCCGATGTGACCGAGGAGGAGATAGCCGGGATCGAGGCGCTCAAGTCCGGGAGGGACAAGTTTTCCTATGGCAACATCCCCGCCACGGAAGCCTTCATAATGCCCGACGGCTCCTACGGCGGCTTCACGAAAAAGTTCTGCGATCTCCTGTCCGGGCTTTTCGGCATAAGCTTTGTCCAGGAAATGTATGAGTGGGACGAGCTGATAGAGGCTCTTGAAGCCAAATCGGTCGATTTCACGGGGGAGTTGACGCCGACGGAAGAACGGATGCAGAAATATCGCATGACGTTTCCCATCGCGGAGCGCATGCTCAGGGTTTTAGTGCCCGCGGATTCGAACAAGATCCAGAGCGAGGAGGATGTTAACGGTCGCCGGATAGGCTTTTTGGAAGGCTCCATCACCGCGGAGTCCATCCAGAAAGTCTATCCCGTGCAGTTTGAAATCGTGGAAGTCGAGAACTACCACGCGGCCGCGAGTATGATCAAGGCCGGCGAGATAGACGCCTTTATCGATGAGGCCGTCGCGGACCCCGCTTTCGACGAATATGATTTTATCCGTTCCAAGATCTTTTTTCCGATGGTGCACGAACCGGTCTCGATGACCACCGCCAACCACGACCTGGCCCCGATCATCTCCGTGTTCAATAAGTATATAGCCTTGGGTGGGGTGGACAAGTTATACGAGCTTTATAAAGAGGGCGAATTTGAATACGCCAAGTATAAGCTGCAAAAGTCCTTCACGGACGAGGAAAAGAACTTTATAGGCCGTCTGGTGCGCCGGGGGGTGCCGGTTGACGTCGCGCTGGAGAGCGATAATTATCCGGTCAGCTTTTACAATGAAAAGGAAGGGGAATTCCAGGGGATAGCCCTGGATGTCCTGGCGGAAATAAGCCGGCTTACGGGCCTGACGTTTACGGCGGCGAACACCAGAGAGGCCACCTGGGCCGAGTTGCTTGAAAAGGTGAAGACGGGCGAGACCCCAATGGTCGCGGAACTTTTGTATTCCAAGGCCAGGGAGGAATATTTCAAGTGGAGCGCGGCCCCCTACTCCCGCTCCTACTACGCCATCATGTCCAGGTCCGATCTTCCGACGCTGGCCACCTACCAGGTCGTGCGGTCCATCGTGGGAGTGGTGAGGCATTCCGGGCATGAGGACATATACAGGGAGCTTTTTCCCGAAAACTACAACCTCAGGGAATACGATTCGGTGGAGGAGTGTCTTGACGCCTTGGAGGCGGGGGAAGTGGACCTTTTGATGGCCTCCGAGCACATGCTCCTTTTCCAGACCAATTACCGGGAAAGACCGGGCTTGAAGGTCAATATCAGGCTGAACGCGCCCATGGATTCCCATTTCGGTTATCACAAGGACGAGCGGATCCTGCCTTCCATCATAGACAAGGCGCTGCCCTTTGTGGAAACGGAGGCCATTGAGTCCACCTGGACGGGCCGGGTCTTCGATTACGCGAAAAAGCTGGCCGAGGCCCGCGCCTTTTACCTGACCGAGTTTGTCGGCATGCTGTCGCTGATGCTGATCGCGACCGTGTTTTTACTCACCAGGAACGTCAGGCTGAGCAGGAAACTTAAGGAAATAGCGAGCAAGGACGCCCTCACCGACATCCTCAACCGGCGTTTTTTCATGGAACTCGGCCTGGTGCAGATCGAAAGGTCGGTGCGGACGGGCGGTGAATGTTTCATCATAATCTTCGATTTGGATCATTTCAAGGCCGTAAACGACCATTACGGGCACCTGGCCGGGGACGAAGTGCTCAAGGAAATCGCCCGCCGGGTGAAAAATGCCGTCCGGCCTTACGATTTGTTCGGCCGTTACGGCGGGGAGGAATTCATAATCCTTATGTCCGAAGTCGATAAGCCCAACGTTATTGCCGCCGTGGAACGCATCCGGCAGGACGTGTCCCGGACGCCCGTGGAATTTGAAGGCCGGCAGATACCGATTTCCGCGAGTTTCGGCATTGCTTACGCCGCTCCGGTGAACGATATGCACATGGCGACCCAGCACGCGGACGAGGCTCTTTACCGGGCCAAGGAGGGCGGGCGCAATCGGGTCGTATTTTACGAATAGTAAAGTCTGCTTTAAGAATAAAAAACCTCCGGGGGAGAGGGCCCGGAGGTTTTTTTTGCCTGAGGCGGGGGGAGAGGACCCCGCTGGTGAGGCTTCGGCGAAGTTCGGGGAGAGGAGCCGCTTCGCCGGGGTCGATCGGTCGGGGTGGAGAGGAACCCCGTAAAGCCGGAAGATTTTAGCTGTCAACCTCCTCGGGTGGAGATTCTGGCGTTGGCGGAGGGCCGCGGTCAGGAGAGGGCGCGGGAGAGTCACGCCGTCTTTAAGAGACTTATCGGCTTAGTTCCAGGTTACTTTAATAGAATTAGAAAAAAACCGCGTTTTTTTTCAGACTCCTGGAAATTGCCTCCAGGGCCGGCGGAATATTTTGAGCTTTTATCGAGGTAAATGGTGGTTTTTGTTCAATCCCCCGCGGCGATAGGCGGGCCGTGGCTGGGTTTTGCTGCCGGTTTGGCCAGCCAGACCAGGATGATCATAAATAGGAAGGCCAGGGTGCAGAGGCGGTAGATTTCCGTGGCGGCCAGGACATAGCCCTGGTTGGTGATCTGGCGGGCCAGGAGGAAGTGGGCCTGGTCCAGGGTCAGGCCCTGGGCGGTGATATTGTCCAGGGCCTGGTTGGCCAGGGGGTTGTAGGGGTCCAGGAGGCCGCTCAGGCGGACATGGTGCCAGGCCTCCCTCCGGTCCCAGAGGGTGGTGACCACCGAGGCGCCGATGGCCCCGAAGAGGGTGCGGATGCAGTTGAAGAGGCCCGAAGCCCCGGCCATCTGGCGGGGGCCGAGGTCGGCGAAGGCCAGGGCGACTATGGGGACGAAAAAGGCCGCCGTGGCCGCGCCCTGGATGAACTGGGGCCAGATGACGAACCAGATGTCGATATCGGGGGCGAAACGGGAGCGCAGGTGCATGCAGATGGCGAAGACCAGGAAACCGAAGCTGATGATGGGCCTAAGGCCGATCCGGGGGCCGAATTTGCCTATCAAAGGGGTCAGGACGATGGTCAGGAAGCCGACCGGGGCCGTGACCAGGCCGGCCCAGGTGGCGGTATAGCCGTAACGGGTCTGGAGGAGGAGCGGCAACAGCACCACGGTGCCTAAGAATAGCATCATGCCCAGGCTGATGAGGATGACCCCGATGGTGAAGTTGCGCTGACGGAAAAGGCTCAGGTCCAGGAGGGGGGCGGGGTTGTGCCGCTCCCAGGTGATCAAAAGGCTCAGGCACACCACTGAAATCAGGGCCAGGGCGATTATTTCATTGGAGTTGAACCAGTCCAGTTCCTTGCCGCGGTCCAGCATCATCTGGAGGGCCCCCACGCCCAGGGCCAGGAAGCCGAAGCTGGCGGCGCTCCAGCGGGGCCGCAGGGTTTCGCTTTCCCGGCCCTGGAGGAGGCGGTTGGTCAAAAACATCACCAGGACCCCCACGGGCACGTTGATGAAGAAGATCCAGCCCCAGTGGTAGTTGTCGCTGATATAGCCGCCCAGGATGGGGCCGAAGACCGGGGCCACGGAAACGGTCATGGACCACAGGGCGATGGCCATGGTCTGGCGTTCGCGGGGGTAGTTGTTGAGGAGCAGGGTCTGGGCCAGGGGCATCATGGGGCCGCCCAGAACCCCCTGGAGGGCCCGGAAGAGCACGAGGGTGCTTAAGTCCGGGGCTATGCCGCACAGGAAAGAGGTCAGGGAGAAGAGGGCGGTGGAGGCCAGAAACAGGCGCACCTCGCCGAAACGCTGGGCCAGCCGGCCGGTGAGGGGCAGGACTATGGCGTTGCCCACGGTGTAGGAGGTGATGACCCAGGTGCCCTGGGAATAGGAGGCCCCGAGGTTGCCGGCGATGGTGGGCACGGCCACATTGGCGATGGTGGTGTCCACCACCTGCATGAAGGTGGCCAGGGGCAGGGCCAGGGTCAACAGGCCCAGGGCCGGCCCGGAAAGGGGAGGGTGGGTCGGTTCCGGCCTCACCGGCCGGCCCCGTCCTCAAGGCCGCCGGAGTTGGCGTTGATGAGGGCGGCTATTTCTTCTTCGAGGGGCCCCAGGTCCGGGGTCAGGGCGGCGGCTTCAAAAAAAGGGGTTTCTTCCGGGAGCGGCTCGGCCTCTTCCGTGACCAGCACCTCCGCCCGGCAGGAAAGCCCCAGCCTTAAGGGGGCTTCGGCCAGGGCTCCGGGGTCCAGCTTCAGGCGCACCGGCACCCGCTGGACCACCTTGATCCAGTTGCCGGTGGCGTTTTCGGGCGGGAGCAGGGAAAAGACGCTGCCCGTGCCGGCCCCCAGGCCGGCCACCCGGGCCTGGTGGACCACCTGGCCGTTGTAAAGGTCGACCTTCACCCGGGCCCGTTGGCCGGGCCTTACGCGGGCCAGTTGGGTTTCCTTGAAATTGGCCTCCACCCAGACCTGGTCCAGGGGCGTCACCACCATCAGCGGGGTTTGGGGAGTCACCTGGGCCCCCACCTGGACCGTGCGCCGGGCCACCTGGCCGGCGACGGGGCTTCTTATTTCGCAACGGTCCAGGGCCAGCCAGGCTTCCCGCACCTTGTCGGCAACGAGGAGCACTTCGGGCTGGCCGGCCAGGGGGCCGTCGCCCACCAGGCGGCTGGTGACCGCAAGTTCATGCCGGGCCGCGGCCAGGGCGGCCTCGGCGATGGCCGTCTGCTCGCGGTAACGCTCCACCTCTTCGGCGGTCACGGATTGCCCGGCCTTAAGGCGTTGGCGGCGGGTGTAGTCGTTGCGGTTCATCGTAAGTTCCCGGGTCCGCATTTCGACCAGGGCCGCCAGGCGGTCGCGCTGGGCCAGTCGGCTGGCCGTCTGGCGCACGGCGGCAGCCAGGTCCGCCTTGGCCTTGGCCAGGGCCAGGGCGGCGTCGGTGGGGTCCAGCCGCGCCAGCGTCTGCCCGGCCCGGACCTGGACGGTGTCGTCCACCAGGATCTCCCGCACCGTGCCGCTGGTCCGGGCGGCGATGCGCACCTGGTTGCCGGTCACATAGGCGTCGTCCGTGCTTTCAAAGGGGCGGGAGAAAAACCACCACCAGCCCGCCCCCATCAGGCCGAGGGCGAAAAAGAAGGCCAGGGCCCGGGCCAAGGCCCGCCGTCCGGCCGCCGTGGCCGGGGACATGGTTTCAGGATTCATTTTTTCCCTCAGCCGTAAAATGGGTCAACAGATGCCAAATATTCTGGCATAGCCGGCTTCCGGGGGTCAAGCAAAATGTGCCCGTGTTTCAGCCAGCCGGAAACTGTGGTATAATCGCTTGTGCGAGGAGTGCTGCAAGGTCCATCCCTGAGGCTCGCCAAACAACGGCACTCACTTTAATAATTTAAAGAGGAGTGTGTTTTATGAGCCATGGATCAGCCGCCAATCTGACTGTCGTCAAGGGGCCGGATCACCGGATAGCCGATCCGTCCCTGGCCGCCTGGGGCCGCAAGGAATTGAACATCGCCGAAACGGAGATGCCGGGCCTGATGGCCCTGCGCCGTCAGTTCGGGGAAAAGAAGCCCCTGGCCGGAGCCCGCATCGTCGGCTCCATCCACATGACCATTCAGACCGGAGTTTTGATGGAGACCTTAAGGGCCTTGGGCGCGGAACTGCGCTGGGCCTCCTGCAACATTTTTTCCACCCAGGACCACGCGGCCGCGGCCATGGTGGAGGCCGGCATCCCCACCTTCGCCTACAAGGGCGAGAGCCTGGAGGACTACTGGGAATTCACCCACCGGGTATTCGACTGGCCGGAAGACCGGCCCGCCAACATGATCCTGGACGACGGCGGCGACGCCACGCTGCTTCTCACCCTGGGGGCCCGGGCGGAAAAGGACCCCAAGGTTCTGGACCGGCCCGACAGCGAGGAGGCCG